>Ga0315310_10000103_pt1 | contig 57575 bp, 56 predicted proteins | sample TDP5_MG_FD_203630 | JGI IMG/M metagenome (GOLD analysis project Ga0315310, IMG submission 203630) | Freshwater sediment microbial communities from Lake Towuti, South Sulawesi, Indonesia - TDP5 | ecosystem: Environmental > Aquatic > Freshwater > Lake > Sediment | place: Indonesia: South Sulawesi...
CGCCTATCACCAATAAAAGGTCCTCATTTACTAATTCAAGCGATCCCAATAATCACCAAAATATTTCCTGATACAATTTTTCTTTTTATCGGTGATGGACCTCTTTCGTCCTATTTGCATTATATGACAAATAAATTAAATCTCTCTCGTTTTGTGAAATTCCTTGGCTTCATTTCCAATTCAGAAATACCAAAATATTTTGCAACCGCCGATTTATGCGTAATTCCTTCTTTATATGAGCCATTTGGACTGGTGGCTCTCGAAAGTCTCGCCTCAGGCACACCGATTCTTACAAGCGCCCGAAGCGGACTTGCCGAAAATCATAAAATTATGGGTCTATTTCCCCCCATCATTACTCTTACTCCCTCAACTATAGCAAAAAATATCATTGCCCTGCTTTCCACTAATGAGAGATTAAAAAGCTTAGGCAAAGAAGGTAGAAAATTAGTTTCTCAAAAATTTTCTTGGCGAAAATGTGCCGAAAATACTAATAAAATTTTAGAAAAAATTGAGTATAAAAGAAAGAAAAAAAATTAAAGGTTTTTAGATTTTGCAATCCAATCCGCTAGCATCTGGGCCGTAATGTTTGTGGAAATATTTTCTTTCGAGATTGTATCTAAAACTTGGACTTTAAGTGCATTCTCGTTAATTTTTGCGAGATGCTTTACAGAACGGACACCAGATTTCGCTAAGATCAATGAATGTTGAATACTTATTCCTGGAATTCGCAGTAAATCCGAAATTATTCGCCATATGATAATTTTGGGTTGCTGAATGCCTGTTGCATCCGAAATATCTTTACTACTAGCTCTTAGTAAATCCATGGAGGTACGATACCCTGCTTTTTGAAGCAAACTTAACGCCTGCGCATCAATAATATTAAATTCACTCAAATTGACGGGTCCAGGCTTTCGTTCTGCAGTTGGACGTACTTCAGGAACAACTCGAGGCATTTCTTCTGCTACCTCTGGCTTAGCAGAAGGAATAACCTGTCTTGAAGGTCTTGAGATTACTTTCTCTGCCGAAACTGCTTCTTCTTTTACCTCTTTTATCTCTACTACTTCTTTTGCTTCTTTAACTTCTTTCATTTCTTTAGGTACTGCTGATGGCGTAAATGAAAGTCCTCTAATTAAAACTATTGCTGCCCATAGCATAATAACGCCCAATACAATAGGTAGCATATCCACTCTTAAGGATTCACCCAAAATCGTAGTAGGTATCAGTTTTCCTACAATCGGAATAAGAACAAAGATTCCCGGGGTCATAGCAAACCCTAGCACCGCTGATGTGCTCTTGAATTCTAATTTCCTTGTGCTTGCAATCACTTTCCCGAAAATAAGCCATATCACTATTATAATTAGAATTCCACCTAAAAATACAAGCGGATAAAATAATACCTTCATCGTACCGAACACATATTGAACCCATGAAATCTCGATTGGATATTTTATTTGTGTTAAATCCCAGAGAGATGTTAAGGACCACGCTCCAAAAGTTGCATTGGACGTGCTTATATAAAAGCAAAAGAAGATTGCCGAAATTAAAACCAGTATAAAGCTTCTCCCAAAGCTAGAAGAACTATAGATACTCCTAAACCCAGATGTAGACCCGAATAATGCTCCTGCTAATTTGGATCCGCCCTCTACTCTTGGCGCTACCACTACTTTCCGCTTTTCGACCGGAATTTTTTTGACTTCTTTCGCTTTCTGAATCCATTTCTTAATAATTTCCGGCGAAAGTCCAGTATCTTCGCTTAAAAGGTCAGGCGATTCTTCTGCCAAATCATCTACGCTCATAACTCCTGAGCTGACAAGTCTTTTCGCATCTTCTATTTTTATTTCAATTAATTGACTTAATTCTGCAGCTGCAGTATCTACCTCAACAAATTTCTTTCGCTCTTGTGCTCTTGCTAAGATAATCCAAGTTGTTATTTGCTTTTTTGCAATACCACTCGTCTTACTCAATTCATCTGGATTGGAACTGCCCAGCTTTTTGATAGAATTAATGCCAGCCTTGTATAATCTAATTGCTTGCTTCTTGTTCAAACCTTTTATTTTCATTAATTCATTTATTGCTTTATCTTCGCTCATAAAATTCCCTTAGTTGTAATCTTTCTTTTTTGACTTTCTCTTTACTTAATTTACTTGATTTTCAATTGATCCGTTAATTTTCTTCAGTTGATTTATTTTAACTCCTTAAAATAAATATTTATATTTATTATATTTATATTTTTTATTTCCCTTCCCCTCTTTAAGATTAGTAAAAATGAAATTCATACTTTGAAAAAAATCTATTACTCTTGCTCCATTCTGGAAGAAATATCATAAGTTTCTAAACATTTTTCTGCAATTAGCTCAAATGCCTTCTCCACATTTTCCCCAGACTTCGCAGACGTTTCAAATATTTCCAATTTTTTATTTAATGCGAGTTTCTTCATTTCATTTTTTGAAATGGTTTTGTTTGGTAAATCATTTTTATTAGCTAGAATTATAAGAGGAATCTCTGTGCCGCAGTGCGCATAAATATCCGCAAGCCACGATTCTAGATGTTCAAATGTCTCTTTCTCAGTCAAATCGAATACAACTAACCCTGCGTTCGCGCCTGGGTAGTATAGGTCCCGCACACGGTCGAACCCCTTATGTCCTCCCATGTCCCAAATCGTTAAAATAACCTGAACATCCATATCATCCTTTTTAAGGTCAAATTGTTTAATTGTAAAATCGGCTCCAATTGTTGGTAAATAGGACTCATCAAATTTCTTATCTGCGTATCGTCTGATTAATGATGTCTTCCCGACGGACGGATCTCCGACGACAACTATTTTATAAGTATATTTCTTTGATTCTACCAATAAATACCCTCAATTCCATTTGTCTTTTCTTTATTATTCCTATTACTTTTTTAGAGTTCAGAGAAATGTGAAGTTATGACTTTAAATGTATTATTTGATAAAAATATTTAAGTTATTCTCAAAAACCTATGTATCAATGATTATATTCTAAAATTATTTATAATAGCTTGTCTTCTTTTTATTAATAGGTTCCATTAAATTGAATTAGAGGAATTTATTGTGGATGAGGATACCGAAATCACTCTAGAAGAAACAGTTGAAGTTCAAGACCGCTTGATTCACAAATACGAACGCCAAATTAAAAGTCTTGAACAGAAGATTTCATCGTTAGGAACTGAAAATAAAGAATTAACTGAAAAGCTGGAAGAATATAAAGCGACCATAGAGGATAAAGAAGCAGAAAATGCCATAACTGTCGAAAGTCAAGAAGAAAATATCAATCGAATGAATGCAAAAATTAATCAATTAATGAATGAACTTGAAATGAAAGATGAAAAAATTCAGCAACTTGAAAATGACATCAAAGATGTTACCGAAAATGTCTTATCTAAAGAAAAACAAGTTGGGGCTCTCGAAGAACGTATTAATTATTTATCTCAAGATTTAAATGAGAAAAAAGAGGAGAATCTGAAGATTCAAGAGGAATTCAAAGAAATACAAACTGAAAATATTCGATTATCCAATGAAATTGCTCGTGTATTAGGCAATTTGGAAGGGACAAAAAATAAAATGGTCCTAGATGAAACCAAAGTAAATGAATTGCAAGCAGAAGTCTTTAATTTAAACGATTCCATTAAAGCGAAAGATTCTGAAATTGAAGAGTTAAAATCACTAAATGCTGACAATATAACAAAAATAGCAGATCTTGAAAAAGCATTAAAAGATTTTAGCGATATATATGCTGCCACCAAGGAGCAACAAGAATTAAATATAAGCACTATTAAAGGGCATGACAATATAGTTAATTATATTAAAGAACAACTCCCAAAAACAAACTCTAGATTATTTATTATTGCACCTAGTATTATGGATTTAAAGCCGATAGTTGAGGACTTACCAACTATATCACCGCGTATCCAAATTCGAATTGCAACTCATATTAATCCTGAAATCAATCAACATAATGAGATTCTCACTCATCTCAAAAAAATTGGTGACGTTACTCTTCGTAATTATATTAAAGAAGATCGGTGGTGTATCGAACGTGATAGTGCTGAAATTTTACTTGCACACGGTGGAATCGATCCGGTGGGTATTATTCTACAAGATCCTAACTTGATTACACTCGTTCGCAACTTTATCACTGAACCATGGATTACAAGCCGTTAAATCCAGTTTATAATTAAAATTGTATGCTCTACAGCTCAGCCTTTTCTCTAGTTTCTTCTAATTTTTATAATTTTACTTCTTGAATTTGATAGTTAATATTTAATATTTAGAAGCTCTAAAATAAAGTAAATTGCTAAGGGTTGGTAGATATTGTGAAAAAATTTGATCCCACCGAAACAATTGAATCGCAAGAACGCTATATTATGAGGCTAGAACGTGAAAATAAAAGATTTGAACGAAATATTGCCGAGTTAGAGGAGCAGTTGCTCAATACTAAAAAAGAGCAAAAGATGAGGCTCCTTGAAATTCAAAATAAACTGAAAGAACAGAGTCGTACCATAAAAGAATTGAAACACTCTGGGAAAGAAAATGTCCGCCAACTTGAAGAACTAAATATTCAACAAACTACAACAAAAGAAACTGCAAAATCAAAAATTAGCGAGTTGATGGAAAAAAATGATCTTCTAAAACTTGAGAATGAGGATCTCATAAATACTATCACCCAAAATCAAGTTCAACTATTGGAGAGGGATAATGAAATATCTGATCTCCAGATTCAACTTAAAAAAGTTCAAGATGAAATTGATAACCTCAGGAAAAATGAAATAAGTGAATTAGAGCAGAAACTCACGGTAAAGGAAAAATTAATTGAACAACAAAATGAAGCTATAAATAAATTAACGCTGGACATTAAAAAAAATGAAGTGGAAATTGCAGAATTGGAGTATAAACTCTCAACAGAGCAGACAAAACGTGAAAATATAGATGAACTCCAGAAGAAAATTGAAAAACAGGAAGATGTTATTATTCATCTCCGAAAAACAAATATTACCAATGAGGAGAAAATCAAGGCACTTCGGGAACAGTTAAACACTTCTAACCTTCAAAAAAATGATCTTCTGCAGAAAATTAAAATCTTAGAAGAAAAAGAAAATCAAATCATTGAAATTCCTTTCTTTCAAATTAAATTGTCAGAATAGTAAATTCAATATTTTATTTAAAATTGAATTATTTGAGCTTTCCATTCCTGTACTTTTTTAGATAGATTAATAGAATCACTTTTTGAAAGCACTGACGTATCTTTTCGGAGTTTTCGCGCCAATTTTCCAATCTCATAAATTGCGGGTGTCCATTTACAGATTTGCGAAATATTTTCCCGCGCTTGATCAAGTATTTCTCCTATCGCCGCGGTAGGCATTCCTGCTTTGATTTGCTTTTGGACATTTTCAAAAATCATATTGACATCATTTCCCCCTGTTGAGACTTCTGCTGAAGCAGATTCAGCTTGAAGAGGGGATATTATTTCAGGAATTGCAGTTGGTATTCCCGATTCTTTGTTAATAACAACCTCTGAGGGCTCAGTTGAGGATAAAGATTCATCTGGACTTCGTCTAACTTGTGGTATAGTTGGGATTCGTGGTATCGACGGAATAGGGGGGCCGCCTAATCTTTCACTCTTTAATTCGGTTAACTCTTTTTTTACATTTTCAAAACCTGTTGTAAGATCGTCCATCCTATCGGTTATTTTCTTAAAATCTCGACCGAATCCTTCGATTGTTTTTTGCATATTTTTTAGAAAGTAGGTTGTTTCAGCCGTTAAATTTTCAACTTTTTCTATTCGTGCAACCGTCATTACCACTCGTTCTAAGGTAGAAGCGAATTCGCCCATTCTTCCGATTAATGTGAGTCCAATTTTCTCAAATCCTTCTCGCAACCTATCAATAGAGTCCGATAATCCCTTACTTTCTCCAATTGCTGGTTTAAAAATAGGTTGCTGATCTTCAATATAACCCAACTGTGACCTAACTTCGGAAGGTAATTGTTGTAATACTTCAGGCGGTATATTCTGTTCTTCTGTAACTCTAATCTGGTCTTCAGAAGGAATCTTTTGCTCCTCAGACTCATCTTCAGTTTTTATTCCCTTCTTTTCTTTCCTCTCTTTCTTCGAGTCTTCTTTTGGCAAATGCTTCACTCCATTTGTAAAAATTAAACTCTTTGATATAGTTAAGTTACTCTTTTTATATAAAGGTAATATGATTATGTCATTATGTCAATTTCAAATCAATTCAATAAACCTATCGAAAACCACTTAATGATAATTTTTAATTTTGTTCAATACAGAATTTGAATAATTTATCAGTAAAAAAAATAGGCATGTAAAAAGATAAAATTTAAATTGAAGATTCCTTCAAAAATATTTATAAAAAATAAGAATAGAATCGGCACCAAAATTGGGTGAGGGTTAAAATATGCCCAAAGAAAAAACGGAACGAATTATTCCTCTTGCTCCAATCGACCGGCTTATTAGGAAAGCAAAAGTGGAACGTGTCAGTGAAAAAGCAGCAGTCGCTATGGGCGAGATTTTGGAGGGTTTAGGTCTTGAAATTGCTTCAATGGCACATGACCTTGCCAACCACGCTCACCGCAAAACAGTAAATGGCAATGATATCCAACTTGCCTACCGCCAATGGCGTAGAAAACTCTAATTGAAAGTATTTCCTTGTTTAGGAGAAAAAAATAGTTGAATTTATATTTTGCAGCCGCAATAAGGGCACATTACGTAATCCAGCCTAATCTCCTTGTGACAAGCGACACATTGATATGAACGAAGTGCTTGGCTGCAATATGGGCAGAAATAAAAGTTCGATTGAATGGGTCGTCTGCAGCGTGGGCATGCATTACCGGTTGGCGCCATTATACCACTAGGAACTGTAGGAACTGCACCCATCTCGTCTGATCCTGCTGGCACTGCTTCGGATGAAGCTGCTGCAGCCCTTGCACTAACAGGACCACGCTCCGCCTGCGTTATTAAGGCTTTTACAGATTGTGAGATTTGATATGGGTTAATCATCGGAATTGCTAAGGTCTGGATTATATATGCTATAATCTGATTGCCATTTAATTCTTCAAAATATCCTGTATCTAATACATCTCGCCCTTTTACAAGGCGCAATGCCCATTTATCTTCTACTTTACCTACTTGCGCTGAATAGCTCGATCCAGGGATAGGCATCGGGGAGGAATAGGGCACAAAATTCGCATTTTCTGCCATCTCGTTTCACCATGGTTCATTTGTCCATTTTAGGTGCCTTAACAGAAATTTTTTTTTCTGATTGTAGGTTTTCTCAAAACCTAAAATATTAATGGCTTAATATTTAATATTAAGTAGTAGTCATCCATTATAACTTTTATTTCAAAATGGTCCAAGTGCCAAAAAAAGTGTATATGCATGATGCAATATTTTAAATGCATAAAAAGGAGTGTACAGGTATGACACAGTGCTCTAAATGTAAAAAAGAAGTGTATATGCCCTTTATCTGCAGATTTTGTGGAGCATCATTTTGTGCAGACCATCGTCTTCCCGAAAATCACAGTTGTAAAAATATTGAGGCTGCCCGTTCCCCCCGAGAATCGCGTCCTATACATGAATCTATTATTCATGAACCAGCCATTAGCCCAATTCACTCCGATCAAGCTCTTCCCGAGGATTGGCAACCGATCCCCGGCGCTCAGGTCGAAAGATATTTCGAACCCGATGGCACAGAAGTCATTATTGAAAGGATACCTATGTATAACATCCAACGACCTTTAAAACCCATTTTTAAATACTTTAGTGCCATAGAACTGAAGCATCTGGCAATTGGGCTTGCAATGATGTTTTGCGTGGGAATTTCGGTATTTCTTTTGGTCCCTTTATACTCAGTTATTATAAATGGCACAGGGGTTTTTTATGAACCGTGGGTATATTTCGCCCTTGCTGGATTTGCGACCTTGGCATTCATTTTGCATGAATTCGGTCATAAATTCGTGGGAATCAAATTAGGGAACTGGTCGGAGTTTCGACTCATTAAAATATTTGCTATCCTTACAGCCCTATCCATCATTCCGATTAATCCCCTAAAAATTGTCTGTCCCGGGGCAGTTCAAGTAACGGGCGATACCAAACCTCCTAATATGGGCAAAATTGCGCTCGCGGGGCCTTTAGTAAATCTCATTCAAGCAATATTATTCATTATCTTAGCTGATTTATTAAGCACACCCGCTGATCAAATTTTTAAAATTTTAATAATTGCGGTATATCTCAACTCGTTTTTAGGTATATTCAATTTAATTCCCTTAGGTCCCTTGGATGGGCTTAAAATTGTCCGTTGGAATAAACTTATCTATCTTATTTCGGTTATCCTCCTCTTAACAAGCCTATTTTATATATTCATAATGTATCCTTGGCTTTTTGGGTTTTAATCTAATTCCTTCCCTAAGTTATAGGTATTCTCAACTTTTTTATAAATTAAAAGATATTTATAAAATAAAAAAAGCACTAAAATCATGCAACCCATTTCAAACAATTCTATTTTTATTTCCTTATTTCTAAAGCGAAAAGAAGAGAAAAGAAGAATAGAAAAGAGAAAAAAGAGATTTAAGCGGAAATTTTACCAGTAATCGCGTCGCAAAAGACTTTTTTCCGAATTTCATTATAATTTAAGGTGGCAATAAAAAAGGGACTTAAGATGATTTGGACAAGCGGGATTTCGAATACTTCCTCAAGAATTCGTTGGACATCTGTTGGGCGACGAGCAATCAAAACTCGTAACTTTTCAATAGCTAATTCCGGAGTTATTTTAGCGATCTGAATTCGACTTTGATTTTCCTCCACAAATTTGCTTGGGCCCTCTTCTAATGGCATATTACTTATTGTTTCAGGATTGATTTGGTTTCCTTCGATATTGAAGGCAAGATCTCCAAGGTTTTCCACATAAATTTTCTCTACAATGTCAATTGTAACATTTCGTCTCAATTTTTTGGGACCTTGAATCACTTCACCCAAATCGACAATTTCACTAAAGACTTTTACCCCCTCCACATTACTATCAACCGGGACTTCAAGATGCTTATGGCGTAAATATCTTATCCAATATTTGCCCTTTACCCTTAAGAACATATTGTAATTCTCTTCCACTGATTCAATTTGAATGTCCTCTGGATTCTTTGCTTGACGCCCATAGGATCTTGTTTTCCTCTGTTCAATTAAAGTACGTGCCTGATGTTGGTCCACCTTCTTTGAAATAAAATATACTTTTTGTTTGCCTATTTGTTCTGTCAATGCCTCATTTGGACCTTTTATATTATATTCGGATTCAGCCATTTCTTACACCATTTTTTTCTTTTTTTTCCATTCGGCAATATTTTTTGTTCTACCTTATCTATTACTCTATTTTGCCTTCCTTTCCATCTATATGTTCTATTGTTGACAAATTAGTCGTCATTTATAATCAATTAATTTTATTACATTCTCGTATAAATTGTAGTAATTATTAATTATTAAAAAGCATTCTTAAATGCAATTGATACTTTTAGAATTTTAGTTGTGGCAGCTATCGTTTAGGTAGAAGATAATGAGTTTAAACATTGATGATTCAGAATGGGATTTCAGCCAGAGCATCGATGAATTAATTAATATCCTTCATACAAATATTCAGGACAAAGAGAGTTCGGTTCGAATAAGTGCAGAACTCGGTTTGTTATTAATCGCCGGATTGACTCCCTCTTATCATGATCAGCTGCTAATCTCGCTAAAATCGATGTTATTAATGGATGATATCTATCTCAAAGGAATTGCCGCCTTGAGTTTAGGAATTTTGGGATCAAAAAAGGAAAATCCGCTTCCATATCTTGATATGTTAAAATCACTCCTTTATGATGAGGCAAGATTCGTGAAATGGAATGCCTCGGTTGGAATGGCTTTTATTTTAAGTGTAACCGATTCTAAAGTGCGTCAGGATATTCTGTTGAAGGAATTGCTCTCCAGTTCCTATTGGTATTTTAGGGTGCCGGGCGCAATAGCTCTCGGCTTCTTTTGCGAAACGACCAATGCAGCCACTGCAACCCCCGTGATAAACCAGTTAAAACCCATGTTGAATGATTCCGATATTGATGTTCGGGTTGCCGCAGTTTATGGTTTGGGATTCATTGCCCAAAGATTTAATGGTATTTTTGATTTAACGCAATTCTTCAAGGTCTGCCTATATGATTACGACCCAGGTGTAGTCTTGAGCGCTAAGGTCGTCTTAAATCTATTGAAATTCCCTATTATGACTTAATAATCTTCAACCAGATATTTTTCTTTAGCTAAATTCATTAAGAAATTTTGATCACTTTCAGACATTGTAATTCCATTGCTAATAGCGGTGTTTTCCACGATTCGCCATGCTTTAGAGGTCGCTGGAATGGCACATGTAACGGCAGGATGCGAGATTACGAATTTCAGAAGTATTTGCCCTGCAGTTTGGCATCCGTATTTTAAAAATCTACTGAGATCAATTCTTTGGACCTTTTTAAGCAAAAAACCTTTTTGAAAGAGTGGGGTGATAGGTGTCATTATTAAGATTAAGACACCTAGGTTCAGGTGTTGAGTTTCGGGGAAGATAATGCGGGCTGCTTGGGTCTGACTGATATTGTATGGGACCTGAACAGTATCAATCTCACCAGTATATATGGATTCCAGCATCTCGACGAAGGAAGATTCAGCATAATGTGTTACGCCGATCGCACCAATGCGTTTTTGTGCAAATACCTCTTTTAAGATAGGAATCAACTCCTTCCAAATGCTAAGATTGTGAATTTGGAAGAGATCAATAAAATCGGTTTGAAGAACTTTAAAAGAATTCGTTATTTGGCGTTCTGCCTCATTTATGGAGCTCGCCCAGGTTTTAGTTGCAATATAAATTTTCTTCTGCGGGTCTTGGCAGTCCTTATACGGAATTCCATACTCGACCGTGCCTTCCTCCTTTAATACAGTAAGTGCTTCCCCAATTGCCTCCTCACTATTCCCATACATATTGGCTGTATCTATTAAATTTACCCCCTGTTCTACTGCCGCCCTAATTACTGCTAATACATTTTCTCTGCCTAAGCTATCATTCCGCGGCACATCAAAGGTGCCGAAAGATCCAAGCGAAATTTCGCTGATTTGCCACCCAGTCCGCCCCAAGATGCGATAGTTCATTTTTTGCCTTCTTTGCCAGATGAATTATTTAATCCAGTTTATAAAATTCTGGTCTTCTATCGCTAAAGAGCTGATTCCACCGATTTAACTCTTTATTTCTTGCTTGTAAGGGATTAATTACTGCCGAGATGATCTCCTCTTTATCAACAGAAGCCTGCCGTAGCACCATTCCGGTGGGATCAATGATCGTACTCCGTCCAATAAACTTTAAGTCTCGCTCCTCACCGATTCGATTCGCAAGTACCACGAATATTCGATTCCATTTCGCATGAAAGGTATCTCCCATATATGCCCCATCCGGAATGACAGCGTTCATGGGGTGGCATACAATATCCGCCCCTGCCAGTGCTAAACTGCGCGGTATCTCGGGGAAGAACCAATCAAAACAGACCATAATACCTACCCTATACGTTTCAATATTGAAAGTGGGCAAGGGTAGGTCGCCCGGCAAGAAAAATTCCTTCTCCTGAGCATATAATTGCAGCTTTCGATAAGTCAGGATATAGCCCTTTGGCCCAAAAACTACTACTGCGTTATAATACCCTTCCTCCGTTTTTTCATTAATCCCACTCATAATGAAAATTCCGTAATCTGTTGCGAGCTTTTCTAGCACTTGGCAGCTTTCAGAGGTTGGAATCGTTTCTCCCGTCAGTACAACTTGATCTTCGGACTCAAAATTATAGCCTGAAAAGGCTAACTCCGGAAGTACTATCAAAGTCGGGTCTTTTTTTCCGACAGCTTTTTTAATCAAACTTTCAATTTTATTCCGATTGAACTCCAAATCCAGAAAAGCTGGATTAAATTGGATTGCAACAACCTTTAACACTAAAACTACCCCTCATTTAGTTAAATTATATTTTATATGACTTTAGGATACAAGAGATGTCCCAATAATTTAAACACGTGGTCAGGAAAATTTCGAGCAAAATTCCCACAGCCAATACGTTTCAATCGAGGATATTTCTCTAGGTACTCCTTGACATACTCTTTCTCTTGCGTTAAATCCTCTATTTTTTTGGTCATCATTGAGAACCAACGGACTTCTTTCAAATAAGAAGTTTTTACGATAACATCTAAATTTTTCCCTTTCTGAATAAGGGTACTTAAATCCAACTCTTTATCTGCTGCAGCAAGAATGACAAACGCCTTTTGGGCTGGATCAAGCTTCCCAAATCGGCTTAATCTGTCTGGCCAAATTATGGTATCTTCCTTTTCTTCTCTAGGTAAATTTTCTAATTCAACAATTATGGAATCTGCTCTCTCAAGCTTATCCTGTTTCATCTCTTTCGTTATTTCTCCAGTTTCATAAAGCATAAAATCTAGTAGTTCTCTGATAATATTGCTCACGAATTGTAAATCTTCGGACATAACCATCTTCTTATATTTTAAGGGCAATATTTCATAAAATTTGTAAAGAAAAAGATTTTTGGAAATAAAAAATATTTGGTCTCTTTTTGCAAGTAAAAATACGCGATTTTCGAGTTATCCATTCTAAACGCATTCAAAAAATCTTTTAAACTATTAATTTAAAATTTTTACTAAATCACATTAAAAAGGTTTTAAAATGAGTAAAAAGGCTAAAAAACCGAGTAAAAAGGCTGTAGAGCCGAGTAAAAAAATTGAAGAGAGTAAAAAAGAAGCGAATAAAATAGAAATGAATAAAATTTCCATTCATTATCACACCCTTGAGGAAGGAAAACTGACAGAGGATGATGCCAAGAAGATTGATGAGCAGTTTAAGGATGATTATCGAGGTCTATTCGAATTTCTGAAGGGCTTTTTTACCGACAATGAGAAAGAATTTCCTTTAGATACAGATACCATCGACCTTCATCAAGAAGATCTCTGGGATATAGACTTTCAACAATTCCAACAATTCTCCAACTTGAAGAGTATCGTATTGGGGTACAATCCAATATTCGTGGCAGACCTCTCGCCGCTGGCATCTTGCCCACAACTTGAAGTACTACTCTTTGATCAGTGTCGATTCGAGGAGATCGACCTCTCCCCGCTTGAATCTTGCCCAAACTTTCGATTGATTACCTTTAGAGCGAATTGGCTTTCGAGAATTGACTTAATAGGCTTGGGCTCTTGCTTAAAGTTAGAGTGGCTTGAACTTCCGCATAATAGACTGAAAGAGATAGACCTTAGCCCCCTTGCCACATGTCCGAATTTAAAATACTTAGCTGTAGATGACAATCTTATCGAAAAAATTGATCTTTCGCCACTCGCCAATTGTAAAAAACTAAAAACCTTATATCTCAATTATAATAGATTAAAAGAGATAGACCTTAGTCCCCTGAAGAATTGCTTAGAGCTCGAAGATCTCCATGTGGAAAATAATCCATCCAGCGGGTTCACCCCGAAACTGAAGAACGCTGGCCGATTCAAGAATATAATACAATAAAACCGGTTTTTGATCCTTTATCGGACCTGGGGCACCCTCTGAAGCTCTTATAGATACCTTCGTCTTGGGCGCCTTCTTCAATATCCGAATCTATTTTCAGGATAAAGGACATGAATTCATCATCCCCAATCAAATATATTTTTGAGTGAATTGCAAACCTAAAATTTAAGCAATTTCGTCGTCTTTTTTTTCTTAAAATTTAGCGATGGTAGGGCATGAAAATATTTTTGTAGCTTTTATGCCTATTAATAGCGCTTTCACCTTCTGGCGATGTGGGGAGTACTAAGAACTCATAGGTCGAGGTGTCATCAATGAATTTAAGGTCTTTCCACGCTTTTAACTCATATTGCGGCTGTGTGCTTTGAATCGTGAAGACATCCGGAAGATTATCGCGAACCCATCGAACGACCGTTGCAATGACCCCCAGCTTTTCCGGTTCAGTAACCTCTTCATTAAAGATAGTCTCGCTTACGAGCGCAATGGGCGCACTACCTTGTGCAAAATGGATCATCTCCGTCCGCATGAAGAACGAAGCCAACACTTTCCCATCATCCCATACTTTCCAATAGTACCCGCAAGGTGGGCCAAGCAGTTCATCGATGCGTCTTGCGCCTTCAATCTCTTCTCTAACATGTTCTTCTTTCCAGACCTGACTAATCTGAACTCTTCTTTGATATGAATTTATAATGTCAAATACCGCTGGAATATCATTCTCCTCGCCATCACGTATTTCTCCTCGTTCCAACTGATTCTCCGGAATTCCTGAGTACAATATAAGCAGTTTTGCTAACACTACGTTCAACCCCCGGTAATCCCGCAAGATTTTACGTCCGTAATCGCCCATTACTTTTATGTAATGCTCCTGATTCTTCATATATCGCTTGAAATTAAAATGATCTTTCAGGAGCTCATTGCCCCCTAACCCTTTTTCCGGAAACGCATAAATTATATCAGTATCGCTCTCCTTCGCGTCATCGATTAAACGCTGGATCAGAGTTTTTTGAATCCCTTGGCGTTGAAATTCAGGTAAGGTTGCACCCAGTCCTAATGAGATAGCATTGATTTCAACCTCATTATCAATCTTCAGCCTAGTAGGGGATCCGAACATTGTCGCAATTAACTGATCTCCATTCCATGCCGAATAGAAAAAGCGTCTATCATGGTGATACGCATTGAAGTACCAATCTGTGTATTTTGGATTCTCCCAGTCGTTGGCGCCCCGTTCTAAATATTTTTCCACGTAAGTTTTTATGTACAACCCGGAAATCTCCTCATAGGGGAGTTCTTCCAATATTTTAATCTCAAAATCCATCTTTCGTCACCACATTACCAACCCCTTCTCATTTTTATATAGCTATCTACGAAATTTTAAATTCAATCTGACAATAAAAGAGGAGGCATAATCCTCTATCGGTAATTTACCATCATTTTCTAAATTACTTCATCTATATTGTCATTTATTAATTTGCTGAGGGCTCTAATTCTTTGAGTGCGAGGAGATCGCCAAAAGAATAATGGGCAAGACCAATAGTTAATTTCGGAAAGCCACTCACTAAAAAGAAGGCGTCTCTCTGCAAGAGAATATTTATTTTATGGATTTCCATCTTTAGATATTGCTCCGGATCATAGTCCGAAACATCTTTGATACTCACGGCAATCCACTCTCCCGCACTGCCACATCAATTTTTTACTTCATTATATGAGATAACAAGCCCGAACATTTCAGTCTCCATCTTCTTTCTGATGAAATCCATTGCCCTATCTGTTATTTCAATTTCCATATCCGTTATTTTCATCACCTACTTTCCTCAATCCTATTTAAGCTTGAAGTCCACAGCCGGCAAATAGAATTGCTTTAGTTTTTTCAATTCAGTGAGTCCTTTGGCCTTTTCCGTCAAGGCGGTGACCAATAAGGGCGTAGAGCGCCGTTCTCCTATGAATCCATCGAACAATTTTTCATCATAATATGGCAAAGACGCATAGCAAATATAAGTTCTCAAGTAATATAGATCAAGAAAGGATCCCATAAAAGCATTTTTAGCCTGCTTGACTTCTTTTGGGTCTTTATTAATAATTTCATCAGAGAACCCGATTTGGTGGATATATAATATTGGTAAAAAGCCGTTTTTGAAATACATCTCATCAATCACATAGACAACTGCTGCTTTAATCACTCCGGCATCTTCCCACACCTTGATGCCTGACCCAAACGGCGCCTCGGGAAACTCACCTTGCGATTGATACGCCTTGTTCTTCATTCCTTCAAACTTTGCAAGATAGGTTTGGAATTCTTCAAGCGTCCAAATCCTTGCCACGTCAAGAATTTTCGAATAGTTATTTAATATTTCCAAAGCTTTGGGAATATCTTCTTCAATTGCCTCACGCAACTCACCCGATTCGATCCTTTCAGATTTCAGTCCTGCGACTATCTTAGCGGCTTGGACTTCTAAGACATTTAAGCCAATTTTATCCTTTATGAACTTAAGCGCCTCTCGCCCCATGATTTTCAACAAGTTTTCAACATTCTTGTTTAGAAGGGTCCAGGTCGTCTGTATAAAATTAGTTAATGTTTTTAATTCAAATGGAACGGGCGTCGCATACAGAAAATCAATGTTGTTGGTTTTTGCACGTTCTATAAGCTCAATTAACAGTTTCTGGAAAATTTCGAGCTGGCTTTTATCAAAGACTCCTGCATTCGTATCCGACTCGCCCCCAGTTAGATCAGAAAGGACGGCTGGGTCTAATGCCCAACTTCCGATACCCGCCGCATTTAATAGTAGTTCCTGAAATTTAACAGTGCTGGGAGTCGCTCCCAACACTGCAAGTAAATTATCCTCATAATAAGCTCCTATGACCATTTCAGACGCGTATTCTGGATAAAGACTTCTCAGAAACTCGATTTCTTCCTTTGTATAGGTTTTTCCCTTCTCCAATCCATCCTTCAAGCATTTCTCTTGAAAATTCGGAATCAGCCTTAACAGCTGCTCCTCATTCCAATCAAAGGTTTTCACTATTATTTTTTCCATAGACTCCACCTTTCCTTGGCCGTTGATACTTGAGAGATCAAATCGCTTGCAGCTTTATTAGGATAAAAAAAAAGATAGAAAATTAAAAATTGAATAGTGATTTAACTCTTTTTGACAATTTCTTTGGCACTTGCAATCCAAATTTCGACGTCTTTCTGTGTCGGGGCCTTATTGACATCGCCCTGCCAACCAGGTTTCTTCTTGGCTTCCGCTGCAAATTTTTGGACTTGTTTGAATAAGTCTTCGGCTTTCGCCCTGCTCAAATCCTTGACGGTTTCAATACCCATCTCGAATAACAATTCGGTATATTCCTGGGCCGCGCGCTTTACTCGGAAGAGATCCGCTATACACTGCCATTTGTAGAGTAACTTGGGACTAATACCAGTAACTTCTGCCACTTCTACCAATGAGATTTTTCGGAGGTCTTCTGCAGTATTTATTCCGACCTTTTTAAGATCCTTCTTATATTCTGGTCCGATTCCCTCAATTTCAATAATATCTGCGACTTGAACCTTTTCAGCTGCCTTAGTCTCTACTTTCTTTTCAGCAGGGGCTTTCTTGGCTGCCTTTTTAGCTACCTTTTTTCCTGCTGCCTTTTTTCCTTTTGGCATAATAACACATCTTCACAACTTATTTTTCCTAAACTTATATATAGAAATGTTATTTCCCTTTTTATATTTAAAATATTTACAAAAATACTTCTAATCGCTAAAAAGTGAACTTTTATGAGAGTAGCAATCTTTTATTTGTCAATAACAGGCAATACAAAATACATCGCTGAACTAATAAAGCAGGGTTTGGAAGAAACAGGAATTGATTGTGAGTTAATTAACATTATTAAGTTAAATTCCGAGGATTTTCAGTCGTATGATTTTTTGGGATTTGGTGCTCCTGTATTTGCATTCAGAGAACCGAAAGCAATGCGCGATTTCATTTTAAATCTACCCGAGCTGAACGGTAAATTTTCATTTCTCTTTTGCACCTGCGCAGGCACTTCCGGGAACTATTTTTTCAGAATAGCACACAACCTCTTGAAGAGAAAGGTCACGGTTTTCTCAAAAAACGAATTTTATTTTCCAAGCTCCTATACAGTATGGCGCAAAAAAGAATCTTCTGAATCTCCTGAGACTGACCGCATTCAACAGTCTGAAATGGAAAGGGCGCTCAACTTCGGGCGATCACTTCTCTCTGAATATGAAGATGTTTCTCAAGGGGTCAAGCCGATCCCAAAAATTAAACGTAATATCCAGGGGACCATCTTGGGCACTTTTTCTTCAGATTGGGGACTGCGATTCATAATTGGAACTATCAATGTTAATGAAGCCCTCTGTACTCAGTGCGGAACCTGTATGAACATTTGCCCCACCAACGCAATTCAGCTGAATCCCTTTCCAAAGATAACCAAAAAGAACTGCACAGGATGTTGTGGTTGCATTAATATCTGTCCTGTTCGTGCACTGGATTCAAAGAAAACTAGTGGGAAAATGCGTTATAAATTCAATTCTGCGCTAATTGAATAAAATATCCTTCCTATTCTATATTCTATAAAAGTAATAGACATATTTACGTCTAATTTTTAGAAAAATCCATTATTTTTATACAAAATTGTCGAAAATCTTTATTAGGTTTGTATGTGGTTTATTCAATAGTGACACATAAATAAAAATTATGCGTGCCTCAAACATAAAAAGAAACATTTTACAATCCAAAGGCGACAAAAAACAAATAAATTAAAAATCCTTGGACGTTAAATCCTACTGGCGAATTCAACATAAACCTTATTGATATTACCTCTACATTATATAGGAAATGTTGAAAAAATGGTAGAAGATTTAAATTTAGGAGAAAAGTTAGCCGAGGGTAAGACAAAAATTGTCTATCAATCGGAGGAGGCGAATGAAGTTATCTTGGAATTTAAGGATGATATTACTGCGGGTGATGGCTTAAAACACGATGTCATTCCAGGTAAGGGTTACTTAAATTGTGCCATCTCTGCTAAGATTTTTGAGATTTTGGAAAGCGCTGGCGTCCCAACGCATTTTATAAAATATATTCCTCCCAACTATATGATCGTCCGATCTGTTAAGATGATGCCTATTGAAATTGTGTGTCGGAACGTCGCAGCAGGACATGTTTTAGAACGGCTGCCTGTACAACCCGGTGACCCCTTCGATCCGCCACTCATTGAATTTTTCTGGAAATCTGATGCTCATCACGATCCCATGTTGAATGATCAACATATGGCATTTCTCCAACTAGCTACTCGCGATGAATGTGACCGCATTCGCGAAATCACTTCTGGCGTTAACTCCGCCCTGATAGATTTTTTCGATACTAAAGGCATCACATTAGTCGATTTTAAGATTGAAATGGGACGTGATATTGAAGGAAACTTCCTGGTGGCTGATGAACTCAATGGGGATAGCTGTCGCTTGTGGGCAAAATCGCAGGATGGGCAGATCTTTGATAAGGATGTGTATCGGAAAGGAAAATCCTTGGATGAAGTGAAAAAAGTATATATCAACTTATATAAGCAGATAATTGGACAAAAACCCACTTTTAGGTGATATTATGACGGAATATACTATTTCAATTGTTATTGAAAACAAGCCAGCGGCTCGTGATCCCGAAGGAATGACAATTCAGAAGAATCTAATCAATCGTGGTGGTTATTCTATGATCACCGGGGTTCGCTCGGGAAAATACTTTCGGATGAAAGTTGACGCTTCTAGCCCGGATGAGGCGAAAGAAATTGTATTTAAAATGACTAATGATTTGCGAATTTTTAACCCGATTGCGCATGTTTGCACGATTAACATGGAAGAAACTTAAAAAAGAAGGTTTAAATAATATCTCAAAAAATCGCAATTATCCAATTTCCTGGAAGCAATTGCGATTTAGATACAGTCTATGTGCTAAATAATGTAATGCACATGGATGCTGATCTCATTTGGCACGCCTATTTTAGGGATTCAGAATATAATGCAGCGATTTTACCAGGGGGATTCTCGTATGGAGATCATTTAAGGGCTGGGATTATCGCTGCTTTTAGTCCAGCGATGGACATCGTTAAAGAAATGGCCAAAGAGGGGAAACCCGTCCTAGGTATTTGTAATGGATTTCAAATTCTTGTTGAATCCGGCTTATTACCGGGGGCGCTGCTTCAGAATGATTGTTTAACGTTTGTTTGTAAATGGGTGCATTTACGCACAGAAACGAGCAATTCGGCTTTCACAAATGAAATCGAGAAAGGCGCGATTTTAAAAATGCCAATCGCACATGGAGAAGGGCGTTACTTCAATGAGGAGAACTCATTGAAAGAATTAAATGAAAATGATCAAATTGTCTTTCGATATTGTGATGAAAATGGTGAAATAACCTCTGAAGCAAATCCAAATGGGGCGTTTGAGAATATCGCTGGCATTTGCAATATAGAACGGAACGTCCTTGGGTTGATGCCGCATCCAGAACGCGCGAGCGAACTTATTTTGAGCCCATACCGGAGCTCTGATGGGCTTAAGATATTCCAATCCTTGAAACAATTCTTGGAGGGGCGCTAAGTTGCCGATGGTATCAGGCGTGAAGGTGGATTTAAAGCCAGACGAGTTGAAATATATCAAAAAAACTCTAGGCCGAACCCCCAATATGGTTGAAATCGGCATGATTGATATAATGTGGAGCGAACACTGCTCATATAAGAGTTCTACGCCCGTTTTAAAGATGCTACCCACAAAAGCCTCTTATGTAGTTGCTGGTCCTGGTGAGGATGCGGGGGTAATCGATATAGGCGATGGCATGGTCGTGACTTTTCGTATCGAGAGCCACAATCATCCTTCGGCCATCGTTCCTTATGATGGAGCTGCGACAGGGATTGGAGGCATCGTGCGCGATATCTTATGTAAAGGCGCCCGGCCTGTGGCGCTTTTGGACCCGCTTCGCTTCGGTTCACTAACAAGCGGGCATTCACGCTGGTTATTTGAATACGTGATAAAGGGAATAGCAGATTATGGAAATTGTATTGGGGTTCCAACGGTGGGAGGCGAGGTTGAATTTGATGATAGCTTTGAAACGAATTGCTTAGTGAATGTCTGTTGCCTAGGAATCGGAAGAAAGGAAGATTTCGTACCTTCTAAAGCCACTAATGTAGGTGATGTGCTTATTCTAATGGGTGGCTCGACAGGGCGCGATGGGCTCGGAGGTGTAACATTCGCGAGCCGCGTTTTGACGGATAAGTCCGAGGAAGACCGTCCCGCCGTTCAAATCGCCGATCCCTTCACCAAGAAACTCATTATTGAAGCGACATTGGAAGCCATTCAAACCGGCTATGTGCACGGGCTAAAGGATTTAGGCGGTGGGGGATTGACCTGTGCCGCATCCGAGCTGGCAGGAGGTGGTGGAACTGGCGTCGATATCGATCTTAATAAGATTTTCTTACGTGAACCTGGAATGATTCCCTATGAAATTATGCTTTCAGAATCTCAAGAGCGGATGGCGTTTATTGTTGATCCTCAAGGCGTTGAAGCTGTCCTAAATATTTTCAAGAAATGGGAAGTTGCTTGTGCCGTTATCGGAGAGGTAACTGATACTGAAATCATGCGTCTGATGAAAGATGGGGAAGTAGTTGGTGAACTTCCTGCAAAAATTTTGGACGATGCGCCAGTTATTCCTCGGCAAACGCGTAAACCTGCCTATATTGATAAGTTGAAGCACATCGAATCTCCGGAACTCCCTCGTAATCTCACCGAAACCATTTATCAACTTCTAGGCTCCCCCAATATCGCAGACATGGGTTGGGTATATCATCAATACGATCACGAGGTCGGCGTTCGGACTGTGGTTAAACCAGGGCAGAGTGATGCCGCGGTGCTACGTGTTTTAAATACTGACAGAGGCATTGCCGTGACCACGGATGGCAATTCACGCCATACCTATCTAGATCCATACCACGGTGGAGCTGGCTGTGTTGCGGAAGCCTGCCGGAACATTGTGGCAGTGGGCGCAAAGCCCCTTGCAATGGTCGATGCCTTGAATTTTGGGAGTCCTGAGGATCCCGAAATCTTCTGGACTTTTAGTGAAACCGTGCGCGGGATTGCTGATATCTGTAAAGTATTGGAGTTACCGTGTGTGGGCGGGAAAGTGAGTTTTTATAACGAAGACGAGGCCCGGAAGAAAGCGGTGAAACCTTCACCTGTCCTTATGGTCGTGGGGTCATTGGATAGTTTGGAAAATATAACCACCATGGACTTCAAACAAGGAGGGGACCTTATAATCCTTCTGGGTGATACATTTAATGAACTCGGTGGTTCTGAATACTATCATTTCATTCATCATTTAGAAGGTGGAATCGTCCCTCAAACGGATTCACAGCGCGAAAAACAAGTGCTCGAATGCATCATGGATGCAATAAACCAAAAATTAGTGACTGCATGCCATGACTGTTCAAAAGGTGGATTGGCTATCGCAATCGCAAAAATGTGCATGAAAGGAAATTTAGGTGCCCAAATAGACCTTACACCTATCGAATCACCAGAGTTGCGAATGGACGAGTTACTCTTCTCCGAATCACACTCACGCTTTATTTTATCCATTAAAAAAGACCATTTAAATGCCATAAAAGAGCTCGCTGACCAACATTCGGTACCTGTTTATCTCCTTGGCAAAGTCACCCAGGAACCCACTTTTGCTCTTTCCTATTCAAGTGGGAAAATAAAATGTGAATTAGATAAAATGAAAAAAATTTGGTTGGAAACAATTCCAAAAATTATGAAGGGATAATTAATGAGAAGATGTACCACATCTTGTCGATTTCAAAAATTGCATGATGCATGTGGTATTGTAGGCATCTTTGCAAAAAATCAGAACCATATCGCTCGAGATATGTTTCATACCCTTTTATCTCTTCAACATCGCGGGCAAGAAAGTGCCGGGATATGTTCTTTTGCAGGAAAAACACTGAAAAATACGCGCGGAATGGGGCTTGTTTCAGAAGTCTTTACCACCCGTAAACTCAAAGGCATTTTTGGCAATCGGGCAGTAGGACATGTTCGGTATTCTACAGCAGGCTCTAGCACGCTAGAAAACGCGCAACCACTTCTATTTGACTCACCTTATATGAAATTCGCTCTTGCATTGAACGGAACTTTAACTAATTTTCTCCAATTAAGGAAGGAATTCACCCAGCAAGGGCATATTTTCGCCGGCTCTTCTGATACAGAAGTTTTAGCGCATGTTATTGCTTCTAAAGTTCTTGAAACCGATGATTATCTTGAAGGTATTAGAGAAAGCATGAAGGTTTTTGATGGAAGCTATGCAGTCACCTTATTAAATGATAGGGGTGAATTATTTGGGTTTAAGGATCCTGTTGGATTTAAACCGCTCTGTTTCGGTGAAACACTCGATGGGAAATATATTATCGCCTCCGAAAGTGTTGCCGTGGATGTAATGCGAGGACACCTCATCAAAAATCTTGCGCCTGGCGAAATCATTAAAATTGATGCGAATGGAAACTGCTGTTCCGAAATGGGGCCCTCGTCCGATCGTCATGGGTTTTGTGTATTCGAATTTGTTTATTTCGCCCGCCCTGATACACGCTTCGATGACATATGTGTTTACGATGTTCGAGAGGAGTTGGGGCGCAATCTTGTAAAGGATGAGCCATTATGTTTTGATTCCTCTGATTCTGTAATCGTGCCAATCCCTGATTCAGGGCGAACTGCAGGCTCAGGCTACTCTATAGAATCTGGAATTCCATTACGTGAAGGATTGATGAAAAATCGTTATGTTCATCGCACCTTCATCATGCCCAGTCAAGCGTTACGTGATTGGTCCGTCTATCTCAAATTGAATCCCGTAGTTACCCAAATTGCTAATAAGAGAGTCATTTTAGTCGATGATAGTATTGTACGAGGAACCACCTGCCAACAAATTGTTAAACTGGTGAGAGAGGCAGGTGCCAAAGAGGTGCATTTGCGAATCAGTTGTCCTCCGCTGATTTCGCCTTGTTATATGGGAATTGATTTTCCATCAAAGGACGCTCTCATTGCCGCGAGGCTAAGCGTGGAAGAAATTCGGCAATATATCGGCGCAGATTCGCTCAACTACCAAACTTTGGATGGATTGGTTAAGGCGACTCATCTGCCCCGCTCTGAACTCTGTCTAGCATGCCTTACCGGCGATTATCCCCTTAAAATACCTCCTGATTTTGAACTTTTAACCCAAAAGCTAGGCAAATTTTAACCCAAAACTTTAAATCTCCTTTAAATCTCCTCTTTTTTTGAATTAATACTTTAAATCTGGTTCAAATTCCGCTCAAACCAATTCCTTTAAAAAAAGAATATAAATGTGTTCTCATTCAAGGGTATTTAGTCTTGGTTATCGTGACCACTAGTTTTAAACTACTTCTTTATTGATACTAAACCAGTTTTCGCCGTTCCTCGTCGTGCTGTTCATGAGTTGCTCCAGGACCTGGTTTTTTTTCCGTGCTTGATCCCTTAGGGGTTGCTGTTACGGATTTCTTAGATGCAAGCCCTGGCGTCTTAGGAGCTGATTTTTTTGCCATAATTCAATTCCATCCTTCTTCAATGACCAAGTTTGAAGATAGAGGTACCAGGTACTCCTATTTATACCTTGGGATAACAAATAATATAACAGATTCCTCTTTTGCATTATTTGTGTACGTTATTTGTGCCATTTTTTAAAAATGGCTGTTGCCATCTTTTTCTTAACTGCATCAAGATTCCCTTGAATTATTGTGGCGTCCGGGCATAGACCGAGACCCAGGTCAGTCAGGATCTGCAGCGCCGCCTCGAACTGCTCAAGCGCTTTGGGGTAGTTCCCCTGCGCCATATAGATCAGCCCAATGTTGTTAAGTTGAGAGACTTTCCCTTTGAGATCTCCCAACTGCTCCATGATTTGCAATGCCGCCTCGTACCGCTCAAGCGCTTGGGGGTAGTTCCCATGCGCCATATAGATCAGCCCAATGTTGTTAAGTTGAGAGACTTTCCATTTGAGATTTCCCAGCTTCTCCATGATCTTCAGCGCCGCCTCGAACCGCTCAAGCGTCGCGGGGTAGTTCCCCTGCACCTGATAAATCTCCCCGATATTGTTGAGGGCAGAGGCTTTCATTGAGAGGTCCCCCAGCTGCTCCGCGATCTGCAACGCCGCCTCGCACCATTCAAGCGCCAAGGGGTAGTTCCCCTGCGCTCTATAAATCGCCCCAATGCTATTGAGGGCAGCGGCTTTCCTTGCGAGGTCCCCCAGCTGCTCCGCAATCTGCAACGCCATCTCGCACCGCTCAAGCGCCGCGGGGTAGAACCCCTGCGCGTCATAAATCATCCCGATGTTGTTGAGGCCAATGGCTTTCCTTGCGAGGTCCCCCAGCTGCTCCGCGATCTGCAATGCCGCCTCGAACCGCTTAAGTGCCGCAGGGTAGTTCGCCTGCGCATAATAGATCACGGCGATGTTGTTGAGGGCAGTGGCTTTCCCTGCGAGGTCCCCCAGCTGCTCTTGGATCTGCAGCGCCGCCTCGTACCGCTCAAGCGCCGTGGGGTAGTCTCCCTGCATATAATGAATCCAGGCGATGTTGTTGAGGCGAATGGCTTTCCCTTTGAAATCCCCCAGCTGCTCATCGATCCACAGCGCCACCCCGTATCGCCCAAGCGCCGTGGGGTAGTCCCCCTGCGCCTGATAAATCGTACCGATGTCCTTGAGGTAAGCGGCTTTCCTTTTGAGATCTCCCAACTGCTCAGCGATCTGTAGCGCCGCCTCGTACCGCTCAAGCGCCGCGGGGTAGTTCCCCTGAGTATAATGGATCCAGGCGATGTTGGTGAGGTAAGCGGCTTTCCCTTTGAGATCTCCCAATTGCTCCGCGATCTGTAGCGCCGCGTCGTGCCGCTCAAGCGCCTCGGCGTAGTTCCCCTGCGCCTGGTAAATCTCCCCGATATTGTTGAGGGCAGCGGCTTTCCCTTTGAGATCTCCCAATTGCTCCGCGATCTCTAGCGCCGCCTTGAACTGCTCAAGCGCCGCGGAGTACTCCCCCTGCGCGTCATAAATCTTCCCGATATTGTCGAGGGCAGAGGCTTTCTCTTCGAAATGCCCCCGCTTAATTTCAGTGAGGATCTGATCCACTTTGTGTAATTTATCCGGGTCTAATTTGCTTTTCTCAGTGATTTCATATATTTTAGCTTTAGGATCCTTTGTATGGTTGATCCAGAGGATTTTCCGCAGATTCTGCAGCACTTTTAAGGTAGGAACGATGTCGAAGTCATCGCTCCCCGAGTAGCCCATGACAACCAGCGTTCTACCATTTGAAATATGATCGAATAAGGAATGCTTGAACGGCTCGACCTGAAAGACATTCAATCCCTCCTTGTTCTTCCCAAACGCCTGGATGGTGGCAATTAGGGATGCCCGGGTATCCTTACCAGTGATAAAATTCCTGGTCGATCCATGAATCTTGTAAATCGCTTTTTTGCCCTGTTTGAATAGTGCATTTGGATCTTGGAATTGCGCAAAATCAACCTTCGTAATTACAGGGACGATTTCCTTCTTCGGCACGCCGGATTGGAGCAGGGCCTGTTCGATCAAGCAATCGAAGTTGGTGGTCAGCACGACCTGCCCCCCCGATCATTAACTTTGAGCTGGAGGAACTGGTCTATAACTGGGCTTGTATTTAAGTATGCCGAAAAAGACTATTAGATAATATATCCAGGCGATCACCCCTATAAATAGTTCAGTTGTTTTGGCTGTAAAATCCCCTTTAATCGAAGAAATGACTGCTAAGATATAACTTAGACGCAAAATAGGAAAACCAATGGCAAGAGCCATATAAAAAAAGGAGAAAAATTGTAAAGAGAATTTTTTTAGAATTCTGGCGGGGTCATTCCTAACGTTGACATAGCTTCCGCAAGTTCCATATATACGTGGATTGAGTAAGAGACTCCTTTAATTGATCCTAACATGAGCATCCGTTTACTTTGGAGTTCGATAGCTTCTTTGATTTTACCATCCTTGCAAATTCCAATAGCAATACTGTGGATGCCTTTCTTAGATGCTGCAATTACTCCCGGCACAAGTGGTTTCGCAATTGACTTATCTACTGGATATGTTTGCATTACTTCTAGAAATTTATTTGCGACTTCTTCCGCTTTAAATGGTGGATACCACATTTCAGTAACGATAGCTACCATTCTTTCACCTTTAATTTAAATTTTGTTTATTTAGCTCTGATCTAATTATTATATAAGGATTTAGATATGAAAATAGAGAATAAACATTCCTATTTTTTATTTTTTTGGAAGAGCAGGAATTCGCCCTATCAGCCGCTGGTTGATCAGATCCTCCGGCAGGATTTCTGGGTCGAAGATCACCATCGTTTTAATATTATGATTTCTGAGTCGAAGATTATCATTGTTTTAATATATGATCATCGTTTTAACATTATGATTTTATTAATTCTAATAGAACGTCTAATTATAAGATTTGAGTAAAGAACGTGGTCGAAAAATGGTATTGAAAGAACATGGCTACCGAGCGATAATATTTTTTGGTGAACACCAAGATGGTAAATAAAAAATTAGTAGTAATGCTAATAGGTTTAATTATCTTAGCCTCTGGCATTATTCCCCTCATTATATTTACTTTTTTTGCAGATCCAGCACATCCTTATACCATTACCGAAACCACACTTGTAACAGCTGATGGGATTAGCCTTCAGGCGGTTATTTTTACGCCTACAAACAAAACTGGCTGTGGAATTGTCAATTCTCATGGATTTTCTGGGAATAAGCGTTGGAATCAACCGTTGAGTATAGAGCTCGTAAAGCACGGGTTTACTGTCATTAACTTGGATTATCGCGGGCATGGCGCCTCAAATGGCTTTTTAGATCGTGGATTACTACAATTGGATCTAATGGCCGCCATTAAGTACCTTCAGAATCTTGGGTACATTAATAAGATCGGGCTTGTTGGTCACTCTATGGGCGCGGGCAACTCTCTAGCATTTGCTGAGGCCCATAGCACTCTAATCCAAGTAACAGTGAGCATTGGCAACACTGGTCTCAATTATAACTTCTCAAAAATCCACAATCTGCTGATGGCTCTCGGCAAATACGAAGAAACTCAACCCGAATCCAATTTAATCACCTTTTTACGCACTTATACGGGGCAACAAAATGTGGCGATTGGGGTGCAGTATGGCAATTTTACTCGCGGAAATGCTACAAAGGCCGTCCTTGGATATACGGAACATGATCTAGAACCTTGTGATGTAATAATTACTGAAGAAACGGTAAAATGGTTCGAACTTGCTTTCTTTGGAAGCATCCAAGGGGCAATTACGGTAACAACACCATATCTTCTTACCTCACTTTTCATTACTGTCGTGGGCTGTCTGGTTTTGCTTTTCATCGTGATGATCTATTTAGGCAACTTACTATTGAAAAGGAAACAACATAATTATTCCGAATCAGCTTTTGTGAAAGATCAATCGGTAATAAAACCCATTCTGTATTATTTAATTGTTCCTTTAATCGGATTCGGTCTTCTGTACCCTCTTTCTAACCTTTTTTCTACTATAATGCCCATCGATATGTTCAGTGCTGAATTCTCAGGATTAGTGATGGGAAATGCAATTGGTATTTTAATTGTCTGCTATTTATTCTTATCACGCACAGAGAAACAGCGAAATTGGAATACTATTTCAAGCGCATTCAGGGATATGACCTCCATCACCCCTGCACGATCGCTGATTTATGGAGTTTTAGTAGCAATCATCTCGATTCTTTCTTTATCTGCGATATTAAATTGGAGCCTCATTACGGATCTTCCTACTCTCCGAGAGACAGGCACAATCATTATAATTGCGATCTTATTCTTCCCCTTTTTACTCCTGAAAGAGTTTTATTTCAGAACCGTTCAAGAGCGCCTCAAAGCTTCATACAGATTCAATTCAAAGCTGAGGGAGTATTTCTCAATGGTAGGAATTAGCATTTTTATGGATGTCACCGTTCTAATTATCCCTATGATCCTTACCTGGCAAACAGCTCTTGGTCGCTTGGCTTTCATATTATTCCCTACGCTAATTTTCACATGTTGCCGACATGTCATGCTTCCATGGGTTTATATGCACTCCGGGCGGAATATCATTGGATCTGCGATATTCTATAGCATTTTCTGGGCATGGATGATTATTGGGTTCTATCCCTTCTCATTCGGAAACAGCCTGCCCTTATTCGCCTAATTCTTTTTTATTGTTTAGATCAAGCGGTTTAGGTGAATAATACCGCTCAAACTGTTTCTTTAGGAATAAATTCTGGAAAAATTCGTAAAATATACCATAAAAAAGTAATTCTATCGGTTTAAGGAAAATATAATATCTTGCGAAAAGTCTAATTACCCGTTTTTTAGGCTTTTCCCATAATAGGTTCTTGATCACTTTGGCAATCAATTTTGGTTCATTTTTATCCGATATAATACCTTTTCGATTAAATCCCTGTTGGTATTGATTCATTCTTATGGGTGATCGGAAATCACGATAAATCCAGATAACCCATCCTGCAATATATTCCTTTGAATTGAAGGTTCGAATTGATTCCGAGAGAATTGAGGCCTGTTTCTCTTCTGAAAATTTCTGGAATTGTTTAGAAAGAAATCCATATTTTGCATCCGCTCCGAATTCGGTTATAAGTAATGGTTTAGTAGGGGCGGTCTGATGGATAAAATCCAAGACTCGATTGAGATTTCGCTCGCTTAAATAGTACCAGCCAAAATAGGTATTGAGGCACGGGAGATCTGATTTACATCGTAATTGATCTGAGAACATTCGGCTGGAAACATAGGTTACTATTCGCGAGGGATCCAATTTCTTTGCCGATTGCATTAATTGATGCATAAAACGATAACAGGCTCTATGTTCGACGTTGATTTCATTCCCACAACTCCAAAGAATCACAGAAGGATGATTAAAATCGCGATAAATTAGCCCTTTCATCATAGATAAGGCTAATTTCAGTACTTTAGGGTTCTTAAAATCACAAAACCAATATACTGGAATCTCCTCGAGAATTAAAATACCCACCTCGTCTGCTAATGCTATCAATTTCTCATCATGCGAATAATGAGCGGTTCGTAAGGAATTAAATCCTAACTCTTTCATTCTTTTCAGATCCTTCCAACGTTCTTCCTTTGGAATAGTCCGCCCATAAGGCATTAGCTCCTCATGCATGCTAACGCCTCTTATTTTCATCAATTTATTATTAAGATAGATACCTGATTGTCTAACTTCGATGGTTCGGATACCAAACTTTGTAGAATAACTGTATTCGCTGTCGTCAATTTGAGCTTCAAATTCATATAAAAATGGAGAATCCGGAGACCACGCTTCTGGATTAGAAATAATCAAACTAAATTTACCTTGAGATTGCTTATTCTCAATGTAACCTTCCAAAATTGCCTTCAAATTCTGTAAAACTCTCCATTGTATACTGCTTTTTTGTGTTAATTTATAATTGATCATTAATCTTGCTGAAGCTTCGGTAAATTCTTCTGTAATGATATGAATCCACTCAATTCGCCTCTGTGGCTCAATCATCAAATTGATATCCCTGTGTACTCCTCCCCAGTTATACCAATCAAATTGCAAGGCAGGAATTCTATCGAATTTACGGAAATTTTCGACTTCAACCGCAATAAAATTGGTTTTATCCAAAATTGAAATTGGGATTTTCAACTGAAAGGGCAGAAAGCCTCCCTGATGATCGCCTAAATAGGTCCCATTTATCCACACTTTGCAATAATAGTTAACCCCTTTAAACGATAGGAAATAATCTCTATTCTTTTCAATTTGTTCCAGTGTAAATTGATGAAAAAACCAAAAGTACCCTTCATAGCGGTCATATTGGAGAATTCCCCCTTCAATAATAGTGTTCCAACAGGCAGGCAATTTATAATCGGGAAGAATATCCCAATTTTTTGTAATAAATACTGGATTATACCAATTATCCAGCTCCCCAGCTTGCTCCGAATCACATTTATATTTCCAATTCCCATTTAAACTTATCTTCACAGTGACCGCCATTTATTAGTTCTAATAATGTATTTTTAAAATTAGATATTAGTCGTAAAATATAATTGAAAGTACTCAAATATAGTTGATAGCAGAAAATGAAGGTAATAAAGATTGAAAGTCTCGCTAGAAAAAGATATTGTTGAAGAATTAATTGGATATAAATTAAGGAATATTAAAAATTTCATTTCAAATATTTTATCGAGATGGAATGAGGAGTCTGCTGAGGTTTTCCTCGAAAAAGCAAGGGATGGTACCTACCCTGAGGCAGAAAATGATGCGATTGATCTCAGACAACTCCTATTAGAAGAGAAAAAATTAATTGAGCTTCTTGATAATTTATAGGAGAATTATTCTATTTCTGCACAAAACAAAATTATTCTAGCTAAAAAATTTCTTTTTAAAGAATTAATACCACAAATCCAAGAATATTCGATAGACGAAAACCGTCCTTTAATAAAAATCTCTTTTTCTTTAGGATTCATCCTTTATATAAGATATAATGACTATGGCGAATACTCCTATCAATTGAATTTTTCACAAAAACCTTATGATCGAATACGATTTGATAATTTTGATGAATTTTGGGCAGTATCCACACGTCCTCATCATTATCATTTACGCAACAAAAAGGATGCAATTGAAAGTCCCATGATTGGTGATCCTCAGCATGATATCCCCCTTTTAATTAAATATATTCTCTTAAAAAAACAAATATAATCAATTCTTTCCTGTACAAGCCCTAGTAGAAATTAAAAAAATGAAATAGTATTTGAAAAATCGGATTCAAGAGTTTTAACTAAATTGTGGTCTTTTGTCCTGCCAGGGGGCGAGTTCTTGAAAAGCTTTTGCAACTTGTAGTACAGTTAGTTCATCAAAGCGTTTTCCAATGATCTGCATGCCCGTGGGAAGCCCTTCTTTTGTCCAGCCGCAGGGAATCGAGGCTGCTGGGAGGCCGGTCAAGTTGAACGGATAGGTAAAACTAATCCAGGTTAATGGCGAAGCAGCTTTGCCTCCAATTTTACTAGGATTCATGACACCAAGTTCGAAAGCCGGAATTGCAGTGGTAGGTGTTACTAAGATGTTATAATCCCTAAAGTAGATGTCAAAAACCTCATATATCTTCATACGCGTTGCATCAGCTGCGTGCATATCCATTGCAGAATATTTCAATCCCATTTCAACCATTTGAACCAAGGTGGGTGTAATATTAGCTCGTTCTTTCTCTAATTTAGATTTCAGATCGTATGCTAGCCCCGTAGTATGAAGTATGCCATATTCCAATTCGGGATTTTTCAATTTGATTTTTGCTTCTTCCACTGTCCAGCCGACTTCCTCGAATTTATGCACTGCATTGAGTACATTTTCCTCTACCTCGGGGTCCAGCACTTTCAAAAATCCTAAACTCAATGAATAGCCAATTTTCAATTTGGCTGGTGTTTCTTCGATGCCTTTCGAAAAGCTCAGTTCCTGTGGGAGCAGCGAATATCGATCAGAATCGTGTGGTCCTTTAATCACATCCAGCATTAACGCGGCATCTTCGACATATCTCACGAGGGGGCCATAATGATCTAATGTCGCAAAACTTTGCCCAATTCGGGGAAAATGCGGGACTCTACCATAAGTTGGTTTCAAACCAAAACACCCTGCGAGCGATGACGGGATTCTAATACTGCCACCTCCATCACTTCCCAATGATAATGCACACAATCCGCTACTGACTGCAGCGGCAGCACCGCCACTTGATCCTCCTGGGGTTTTCGAAAGATTCCAAGGATTTCGTGTTACTCCAAAGACCAAGTTATCTGTTACGCCTTTATGACCAAATTCAGGTGTATTGGTTTTGCCTAATATGACGCAACCTGCCCCCTTTAAACGCTGAACCACAATTTCATCTATTTCCGGGACGTAATTCTCATAGAACTTGGAGCCAAAGGTTGTCCGTATGCCCTTTGTTTGGACTACATCTTTAATGGAGATTGGGATTCCAGTCAGTAACCCTATTTCACCATTTTTAATAGATTCGTCCGCTTGTTGTGCTTGTTCTCTCGCAATATCAAATGTTGTGGTACAATAGGCATTAATGATTGGATTTATTTTCTCAATCTGTTCTATGAAGAGCTCGGTTACTTCACTTGCAGATATCTCTTGACTTTTTATCATATCTGCTAAAGCACAAGCTGAACTGAAGCAAATATCATCCTTATTCATATTCATCACGAAAAATTTCTTTTTTTATAGGTTTTTTCGTTATTTTAAATTTATCCATTCTGATTTTTAAGATATTCTCCCAAAAATATGCGGGAATACTTAAATAGATTTAATTTTAAGGATTATTTGTTTTGAAGAAATAAATTACTTAATGAGAATCTCAAAGAGAGGAAGACTATGGTCAATGGAGATTCCGTGTTGATTATTGGAAGTGGTGGGCGAGAACATGCTCTCGCTTGGTTACTTTTCAAAAGCGAAGATGTAGGAAAAATTTTTACTGCACCAGGTAACCCTGGGACAGAACAACTCGGGACTAATGTCAATATACCACCAACGGATTTCGAGGGTCTTGTTGAATTTGCGCTGAAAGAGAAAATCGATTTAGTAGTAACCGGGTCTGAGAGCCAGTTGGGCAAGGGGATTGTCGATATTTTTCAGAAAAATGACATTAATATCTATGGTCCACCTCAAAAAATGGCCCAAATTGAGGTGGATAAAATCTATGGAAAAGAGATAATGCGCAAGGCAGGAATTTCAACGCCGATAGATTGGATATTTAAAGATCCTGAAGAAGCCAAAGCCAAAATACTAGAAGACCCGAAAAACACTGTGGTAAAACACCCAAGCGGTGATATGGGCGGCAAAGGCGTGCATCCATGTGCAACCCAGGAGGAAGCCCTTGAAGAAGTTGATAAAATGTTTGAAATCGCAGACACAATCATTATCGAGCAATTTGCTGGCGAAAATGGGATAATTCACGAGGAAGCCTCCTGCATGGTTATTTGTAGTGGGCGAAGCTATATTCCGCTTCTCTTCTCCCAAGATCATAAAAAGGAAGGCGAAGGCGATACTGGGAGCAATACGGGTGGAATGGGCGCTTATGCCCCCTGTGAAATTACGCGAGGATATGAGAAATGGATTCTCAAAAAAATAGTCGAACCGACTTTGAAGGTCCTAACTGGACAATTTTATGGGACACTCTATATTGCATTGATTCGGAATCCTGGCAATAAAGAATGGCCCTTTCAAGTGCTCGAATATAATGCACGCTTTGGGGATCCTGAGTTACAACCTATTGCCATTCTAATGGACGCAACGAACTTCTACCATATTTTAAAAGCTTCTGCTCAACATGAAAATCTTTCTGACCTCAAATTGAATTGGCATCCTGGCGCGGCTCTCTGCACGGTCATGGCGAATCGAGGGTACCCACGCAAAGATGACTTCTATCAATCGAATCTCAATAAACTCATCACGGGCTTTGATGACCCTTACTTTCAACAGCCCTGGGTAACAATCTTCCACGCTGGAACTGCCTTAAATGAAGAGGGCCAGATTGTCGTAGAGGGCGGACGCGTCCTAAATGTGACTACCCGCGGGAAGGATATCATCGAGGCGCACCAGCGGTGCCTTGAGGCCTTGTCCAAAATTGAATGCGAAGGTCTTCGCTATCGAAGCGATATTGGATACCGTGATATTGAACGATTCAAGGCTCGTACTAAAAGTTAATGCAATTTTACTTAAAAGAAGGAGACTGGTTAATTGGCCACATCAGTAAAGGGAAATAGGATTGGGATAATCCTGGCAATTCTTGCTATCATTATCGGACTCATTACCATTATTTTGAATATTATAAAAATATTCTGAAGACACCATAATTAAGGTCTAAATTTCCTTCTCTTGTATTTTTTGAGCAAGCACCTCAAATGGCGGGAAACTACCCGAAAAGAGAATTTCATTATTATATAGAAAGACCGGAAATGCGCTGATTCCTTCTTTCTGAACAAAACTTTTTACAATCTGGTTATCTAAAGCGCCTGCATTTCTTAAAAAGATTCGTTTAACCTCAATGGCGAATTGCTTTCTGATCTGATTGACGATCTGACTCTGTCTCACCAATTCCTCACGCATTATTTCCGCAGGAGGCAAGCCCGGAATATCTGCAGGAAATCCACAGAAGCCACCTGTTGGATCCAATTCATAAATGATTAATTCTAGCACTTATTCATTAACCTCAAAAATTCTTTTTACCAAAGGATCAAGAGGTTGAAATAGATTCAAATCACCTGACCATTTCTCCATAAAACTACCAAAAAGTAGTTCAAATTCTTTTAACAATTGTTGAAGTTTTAATTGTACTATGTATAGATTTTCATCGGCCACCATTATGGCGACTGCATGAAGGCTTTGCTTAAATATAATTTTCGCATCTTCATGATCTATTACTTTGAGCATCTTATCGCTCTTGATCATTTCCTGCATCAGGGATTGTATTGCTATTAAACTTCCTCCAAAAAGGTCTTCATCAGTGATTGATTTAATTTTAAAAGGTCGTTGAAATATACAAATACCCTGAGGTGTAAGGAGATATAAATGCCTGATTTTTTGAGCCCAATCAAACTCTGTGAAAGATGGAATTGAATAGAAGCTATATCCGGAGAGAATAGTCGCAATCAACACTAAAATTTTGATCTCTAAAGGAATGAGATATTGATTAAATAGAATTACTTGGATTATTTGTATAATTGCAATTAGAAATAGGATATAACTGATAATAAAAATTATCATTTTCTGCCGAATTTGGCCGGAAGTTTTCCAAATTAGATGATAAACAAATAGGACCATTAAAATTCCGATAGGAATTAAAAGTAAAATGTAATACCCCAGATTTGGGAGATTTATTATTTTAAATATGTAATAAAGGGCTACTACAACGCTAAAATAAAGGAGAAAAACATGTCTGGTATTCCTTTTAATAATTCGTTCTCCTACATACACAAAAATCCAAATGATAATAACCGTGAAGGTTAAAATTACGAAAAAATAAAGCTTTGTTTCTATGTAAAAGGCTAACAGAGCTGGATTGATAAAATAATTGGAATTAATCAGCATAAAGAATGCAATTGATAAAGTTAAATAAATCAGCATTAAAGTAAAAGGAATATACTGCTCATTCTCAGTTCTGGCTTGTTTTTTCCATTCATTATAAAAGAGAAGCGTAAAGACGACTGAAACAGTGAACTCAATAGTTGCTACTACTAAATTCAAATTCTCAATTGGATCATTCATTGCGATTCAACTTCTCGCAGGTTTAATCTCAAAAATTTTATTCACAATGATATGAAATGGTTTGAAAATATCAAGATTTCCGGTCCAATCTTTCATAAGGGAACCAAAAAGCAGATCGAATTCCTTTAAAAGCTGTTGCAATTTATAATGTAATATATACAAATCCTCTTCGGCAATAATTATCCCAATAGCATGCGGTGTTCGCTCGAAAATTATCTTCGCATCTCCATGATCAATAATTTGTAGAAACTTATCGCTTTGAATCATTTCTTTCATTAAGGATTGAACCGCCATTAAGCTGCCTCCAAGCAAATCTTCATCTATGGATTGCTTTTTAAAAGGTTGCTGAAGGAGACATAAGCCATTTAGATTGAGAATGTATAAATGCCGAATTTTCTTATCCCAATCAAATTCAGTGAAAGAAGGAATAGTATAAAATCCATAACCCATTAGTATTGCGGCAAGTAGAATTAGACCTTTAATTTCAAAAAGAAGAGCAACTTCTTCACCTCGAAGAATTAACCACATCTCATAAACAATTGCTAGGCAGAATATGGTATATCCGATAGTAGCAATAATCATTTTCTGTCGTAATTGCCCAGAGATTTTCCAAACAAGTTTATATATGAAAAGAGCAAGCAATGTCCATAAAGGAATCGATAAGATAAAATAATATCCTGTGAAAATAGGGACATCTAATACCTTAAATGTAATGAGCAATACGATAAAAAAGATAAAATAGATTAGAAAGAAGTGCTTAGTATTTTTCCGAATTATACGTTCAGCAATAAAGATTTGAATGCTTGTTACGATGCCAATAAAATTTATAACTGATAAAAAATAGTATTTTGAATTTGCTAACAAATTTGCAAGATTTGGATCTGCAAAAAAATTAAAATAACACATTATTGAAGAATTTAAGAATAAAAATAAATAGAGAATCATTAATGCAAAAGGGATAAACTGCTCATTTTTTGCTCGCTTTTGCTTTTTCCATTCATTGCCAAAAAGAAATGCAAAGATCAATGTCACAATGAGTAATGTTGTAATAACCATAAGACTGAGATTATATCTCACACCATCGGACATACATCTCTCATCTAAAAAAAAGAGAAGGGAGTTATGCTTTACAAAGGTTTAAAGTTGGGTCACCGTAGAGTGAGAAGATAGCCCAGAATGCGCCCCCAAATTCATCTCGCAACTTCTTCCGAGTGGAGAGGATTGCCTCACCGACATTCTCATCGTTATAGAGGAGATTATTATAGAATTCTTTAGCAAATTCAATTGCTATGTCATCCGGAATTTCGAAAAGCGGGCCAAGAAAGGCAATAGCTCCAGCTTCCAAGAATGATCGGGCAATTCCACCAATTCCCACAACTTTGGTAGAAATCGCACCAGTACCACAAGCATTTGCGAAAATTAGCGGCCAATTCGTCATTTGTAAATTGTCTATTTCGTTCGCTGTCAAAGCATCATCACTAAGTAAAAGCGCAGACTCTTTCGGTTCTTTTTCTTCGAATTTCCCATGGCATGTCATATGTACCAAATCCCCTTTGCTTAAAAATTCGAGCACTTTTTCTTTTATGGCCTTTGGTTCGATTAATTTTTGTAATTTTATCCGCTTCGTTTTTTCATACACATCGAACAATTCGGCTTCCTGACCAACGGATATTTCTGGCACTCCTTTAGGCGATGCCCCCACGAACAGCACATCCAGGATTCTCTTGCCAATACAGAATGGTGGAGGGCGAAAATCACGTGTCTCATCGAATACACGTTTCCCAAGACAATATTTAATACTTAAGAAATCCTCGCCATCGAAAGCAAGCTCCCATGGGACTAGCAAGTCGCCTGTCTCAATCATTAGATATTTTGGCTCAATAGATTTAATGGTCTTCCTTATTTGTTCTGGAATATAGTTATAGACCTGTGCGCCTATTTTCTTTAGTTTATCAAGCGATGCAGCAGGATTCTCCCGATCGAATACTGCCTCTTCCATTAGACCTTCTAGTTTCTGGACTTTTCCAGTATCAATTGTAGCTTTTCCAAATAGATTCTGCTGAGAAACCACCGCTTGGGCACGGGGCGTAAACAAGGAGAAGAAGAAATCATTTTCATACCGAACAATGCGCAATGTAGCGTCTAATTTTGTTTCTCCTAAATATGATGCCACGATGACTGATGTTGATGACAGCGCTTCATTCACCGGCTCTTTCTTCTTTTTTACAACGATCTTGAGAATCGCTCTCCCAATAAGGCGTCCTTCTTGATAGAATTCCACGGTTAAACTAAGCATTCCGTCAATTTTAGGCGTAACCCGAAAATTCAGGATGTCAGAGTCCCGATCCAGAGGAACAATCAGGCTTCTTCGGGTCTGATCTATTTTAAAATCCCGATCCCGTCCTATAAGAAGAACTTCGATGATGGGAGGTCCCACTTCTGGCACAACAATTTCCATAGCTACTGGGGTGCCCACCACATCCTCCTTTTTAACTCGAAGACTTACGCTTACTATATATTCCTTTTTCTCTGTCATCTCCATTGGCGCCGAAACATCGCCATATCGTTTAATTTTCTTTTGCTCGGTTTTTCTTTCCGGGGCTCCTCGTATTCGTCGTTCTGCCTTTTTACCTTTATCAGCCGCTACTTCTTCCTGTTTCACTTCAGGCGCTGGTTCTGCAGATGGCATGGGTTGTGGCTTTCGGAAGGAGGGGCTTGGAGGCGGTGGAGAAGGCGGTTTAGCAATAGCAGGTGGTGCGGAGGGTGCGGAGGGACGTGGACCTGCGGCACTAGGTCTTCGTGCTGCAGCACTTGATGAAGGAGGAGGTGGTGGTGGAGGTTGTGCAGCAACTGGTTTTTCTGGGTAAATTATAGGCTCTAATTCTTCTTTACGTTCTGCCTTTATCTGCTTTTTTGATGAAGGTCTAGCTGCCGGCTTTGCAGCAGGCCTTGGAGCTGGTTTGGCAGCAGGCTTTGCTGCTGGTTTGGCAGCATGTTTCGCTGCTGGTTTGGCAGCATGTTTCGCTGCTGGTTTGGCAGCGGGTCTAGCTGGTTTGGCAGGTCTAGATGCTTCTTCTAGATCACCTTTTGGAGCAGAAGGTCTTCTTTCACCTCCAATAGTTCCCAATGGCTCTAAAGGCGGCAAAAACTTCCCCGATTCTTCCTCTTCGGCATAGTCTTCTTCTTTTTCTTCTCCCATTTTTGCGCCTACTGTTTCTATTTCTTTTAACATTTCTCTTTCTTTAGGAATATACTCGGCTTCCTCTGTTTTTTTCTCTTCAATTTCTGTTGAAGGTACTTCCAAAAGATTAATTACATTAGATGCCATAGCCTTAGCAACCGTAATAGAGGAACCGGCTCCTATAGTGAAACGAGTCTCTTTTCCCATTTCCCTCCTCATTTCTATTGCTCCTTCAATATTTTTAATTATTAGATTAATTAGGGAACTAATTTTGGCAAAATTTTCTAAATCACCTAATTCGGCTGCAATCTCATAAGCTTCTCTGAAATATTGCAATGCATCTTCATAATTCTTTTCATCTATTGCTTGTAAACCTAAATTCATGAGATCTTTTATTTGATCTTGCAAATTCAATTCCTCGATAATTTTTTAATGGTATGAAAATCGAATTTCCATTAGTTTAAAACCTTAATTAATTGTAGTTTGTAATATTATTTACCTTCAAATTACTTATAAAATTCTGGTATTCTTATTAAAATCGCGACCTAATGGAATGTCTCGATAAAAAGGTGAATAAAAGTTGAAGTATTCCGTATCTAATTGGATTTATGGAAATGAGTCAATCGAAAAAACGGTTGAGCGTCTAGTCAAATTTGGTTATGATGGAATTGAGATAAAGGGCGAACCTGCTGAATATGATGTGGAAGCTCTTATTGAATTATTTTCGAGTTTTAACTTAGAAGTCGGAAGCGTTTGCGGAATGTGGCCTTGGGACCCAACAGATCCTATGAACTCTCGGGACCTTGCAAATCCAGATGAAAAGGTTCGGGCAAAAGCTATAGAATATGCTAAGAGTTCATTAGAATTCGGAAATAAATTGGGCGCAAAGGCATTCATTTGTGTCGTCGGAGGTTGCGGAAAAACATTACAGCTACACGAGAAAGAATGGCAATTTGGTGTAGATTCCGTTAAAAAATTAGGTAAAACCGCTATAGATACTGGCGTTACTATTGCTATTGAGCCAATTAACAGATATGAATTATATTTACTCAATAATGTCCACGATGGATTAAAGTTTGTCAAGGATGTGAATTCTGAAGGAGTTAAATTGATGTTAGATACATTTCATATGAATATTGAAGAAGCAGATCCGCCTGCCTCAATTCGTATCGCCGGAAAGCAATTAATTCATCTCCATGTCGGTGATAGTAACCGTCAATCCGTCGGACGGGGCCATACCGATTTTAAAGGAATTATCCGATCCCTGAAAGAAATCGGATTTAAAGGCTATATGGCTATGGAACCCTTACCCCCTACGGGTGCGAATGTTTATGATCTGAGCCAGTTAGACCCTGCGGTACTGGATTTATACGCTGAAGAATGCATTACACAACTCAAATATTTTGAGAAAGTTGTTTAATTCTATTAACAAAATAACTGACACAATATCTTTTTTATTTTATAATCATTATTTTAGTAAATTACATTTTCGGCGATAATCAGTGAAAATTTCTAAAATAATTTTAGAATTTTCAATTGGAATCTTAATGATCATTGGTCTCTGGATTTTATATGTTATCAGTGATAGTTCTGGTTATTTACAAACATTCTTCTTACTATTTCACACAACAACTGAACTCTTTTCAATTATTGTAGCAGTTGGTATCTTTATAATTGCATGGAATACACGTCGTTTATCTGATAATAGTTTTTTTTTATTCCTTGCTATTAGTTTTTTATTCATCGCCCTCATAGAGGGTCTTCACACTTTAGCTTATAGAGGGATAAATGTATTTCCTTGGTATTCTTCTGATGTAGCAGCAACTGATTTAGCAGCAAAATTTTGGATTGTTGCAAGATATATACAGAGTTTTTCTCTCCTCCTTTCTATTGGAATTATTAATAAAAAATTGAATAAAAGTTTCATATTCATTATCTATTCTATCATTTTAATCTGTTCAATTTGGCTAATTTTTGCCGGAATATTTCCCACCTGTTTTAATGACCAAGGCTTAACTCCCTTCAAAATAATCAATGAATATATTGTTATCTCTCTCCTTATAACTTCTATAATATTATTTCGTGAAAAACGGAAGGAATTTGATGCTTATATTTTAAATTTACTTATTTTGGCAATTCTTCTGACCATTTTCCAAGAGCTTGCCTTCACTTTATATTCAGATGCCTATGGGATATTAAATTTTACTGGTCATATTCTAAAGATTCTCGCCTATTATTGCATCTATAAAGCCTTAATTGCAACAACCTTACTAAAACCCTATGATTTACTATTTCGCAATTTGAAAAAAAGCGAAGAGAGTTTAGTGCAGGAAAGAAATACACTAATAACTTTAAATAAGGAGATAGAAACCATCATCCAAACTGTCCCTGATGGCATCTTGCTTCTGGATACCGAAGGTCGAATATATCTAACCAATAATCCGTTCCAGGAAATATATAGACAAACCTATCATGAAGACTTTTATATCGGAAAAAAACTCCTTGATCTGCCTGATAATATCTTAATTACCAATATCAAGGAATATTTTAATTTTAAGAAAGAAAAAACGAAAATTGTTAAATTGGAAACTGATCAATATTTCCAAATTTCTTCTTCATTTATTCATCTTTTGGACAAAGCCCTATTTGGTTTGCTTATTGTAATTCATGACGTAACCGAATTCATTGAAATCGAAAATATTCGAAAACAAATTCTTTCAAATGTCTCCCATGAACTACGCACCCCCTTAACCGTAATTAACATGTCAATTAAGAATTTAGAGACATATGGAGGCCGTATGGATGAAGACCAAAAAACGGATGTAATTAAAATGATCTCCAAAAATTCTGTTGTTTTAAGTCAAATGATCGAAGATTTATTAACAAGTTCAAGCATTGAAGCAAATACTATTCAATTACAGTGGACCTCGTATCAATTGCTAGAACTTATTCAAGAAATTTTAATTGAACTAGAACCGCCCCGTTCGGAGAAAGAAATAACTGTTGATCTTGAAATTGACCCAAATATCCAACTCTTCGGTGATTATAGGCGAATTAGCCAGGTATTTCGCATTTTAATTGATAATGCAATAAAATATTCCTATGAACAATCCACCATTAAAATTGAAGCAATCGACCATTATACTGGAAAATTTAATTCCAAGCAGCTTGATGGCGTCCTCATTCAAGTGAGTGATACAGGTATCGGGATTAAAAGCCAAGATATCCCCAAGCTCTTTAAACGGTTTTTCAGATCAGATGATGTGAAGAATATAAAAGGAACTGGGATCGGGCTATCTATTGCTAAGGAGCTTATTCAATTGCATAAGGGCACTATATACGTTGAAAGTGAGTATGGGAAAGGAACAACCTTCTCAATATTCCTTCCACATATGGAAAATCAGTCTGAAGAAGGTTAAACTCTCTGTCACTTCTTGAGGTGGCTATATTTTCATTTTGCTTAATAGCTGCTTTATTTCTTTCTTTAAAGTATCGCGTGGGGTGACAGCTGGCTTCTCTTCAATTTCCGGCTTCCCTAATTTGCTTTCTTCGCGATTCAAGGTTTCAATGGTTTTTAATCGTGTTTCAAATTCCTGAAGCTTATCTTGCAGAGAATGGGCGAGTTCAAGAATATTATTGTATATAAGTTGAAGATTATTCAGCAAATCGCATGAAATTTCTTCATGTTTTCCGAGCTCAAATAAGTTTGCCAAGGAATTTGCAAAATTTGCCCCCGTTAATAGGGTATTATAGATAGAAGTGTGAAGAATGTGATATTGAAAACTGCGATTTTCGAAAACCTCTTGAACTATGGTTTCTAAGGTGTTCAAATCGCTCTGAATCGCATTATAAATTTGTGGATCTGCTTTGTGGAGAAAAATGTAAAAATCCGGGTATTCAGTGAAAGATTCAAGAATATCGAGGATTTTAATTAAATACTCCTTAGATACTTCATAATTCGCTTTATCTTGGACATCTATTACATAGATAACCGATTGAACATTCACAAAATACCTATCTGGGTTAGCAATGTAGTTTTCCCGATATTTCTCTTGGCCTCCTAAGTCCCATACACTGAAGGTCACATTTTCTGATGAAAAATGTTCGATATTAACATCTATAGTAGGTTTTAAGTCTGCAATGTTAAACCGCTTCATTAAAATGTTCAGGACTGCTGTTTTACCGGCGTTATCCAGCCCTACAAGTAGAATTTTCATCTTAAAGGTGAGGTCCGCGCTCCCTTTTACGAACTTGGTTATGTAAGTGGCAAGGGTCTGCCATTTCTCCAAGTCATTTTCATTAATAGTCAGGAGTTTTAAGAGCTGTACGTTTGAAAGGGTTAATATTTTACCCGCGAAATCGGCAATTGTTTTGATATCGAGTGTCTTCTCTAATATTTCTTTAGCTTTTGGAGGGATTCCCTTAATATGATCTAAAGATAACTCCAAAACTTGATTTTTTTCAATCTTCGGTGGCACATTGACCAAAAACTTTTCAAGTTCTTTAGGTAACATATCTTTTCCCTTGATTTCATATTCTTGAGATGAATAATATTTCTCTCGCGAAATTGAGGTAGTATATTATTTCTTAATTTTAATTTTCATTATTAATCGTATATCTATTTAAATTCTTCATCTGAGTTTGCTATCCAAGAATAAGTTTTTGAAATCAATAGCGTTTCTATTATTATTCATGATTTTCTTCAATGAGGATTTTTATGACGAATAAAATGCGGGCAGCGATGTTCCACGGGTCGGAAAATGTCATACTAGAAGAGGTGGAGATACCTGCAATTTCAGATGACGAGGTATTAGTAGAAGTGAAAGCGGCAACGACCTGCGGAACGGATCGGAAATTGTATTTGAGGACGGACAAAAAATATCCCGCTTATTTTCAGCCACCTTCCATTTTTGGACATGAGGTAGCTGGGGAAATCTCTCAACTCGGAAAAAATGTCATGGGCTATGAAATTGGGCAACCAGTCTATGTCCATGATTCTGCGCCTTGCTTGAAATGCTTCTATTGTAAAATGGGGCGGCATAGCTTATGTGAAAATATCACTTGGAATTGGGGCACTTGGACGGAATTTTTACGAGTCCCAAAGGAAATCGTGCAATGCGGAAATATGGTCCCTATCCCTAAAACGCTCTCTTTTGCAGAAGCGGCAATGACTGAACCGCTCTCCTGCGTATTGCACGGCGTGGAACGATCAAATATTCAGCTTGGTGATACGGTTGTGATAAATGGTGCGGGGCCTATCGGGTTGTTTTGGACCAATTTAGTGCGAAATAAAGGGGTAAAAATCATTCAAGTTGATATTCAGAATGATCGATTGGAATTGGCGAAAAAGCTGGGGGCTGACATTATTTTAAATGCAAATGAAGAAACTGATATTATCAAAGCCGTGAAAGATAATACAGATGAGGGCAGGGGCGCCGACGTAGCCATTGAAGCCATTGGCTATCCCGAAACTTGGGAAACGACCATTAAGATGGTGCGCAAAGGTGGGTTAATCAATTTATTTGGAGGTCCGCCACCGGCTTCCAATATCACTGTCAATACGGCGCTACTTCATTATAACGAAGTAACTTTGATGGGAGTTTTTCACACCACCCCTCGATATGTTCATGCGTCAATCAATTTATTAGCAAACAAAAAAATTGATACGGATGTATTCATTAGTGAAACCTTAAGATTGGATGATCTTGAGAAAATCTTAGAGAACTTGGTCACTCAAAAAGGGGTCAAAACCGCGATTATTCCCTAATCGATGAAAAGGTGATTGAGATGGATATTCCACGAGAAAAATTGTTTGATTTATATAGAAAAATGGTTTTAATTCGGTATTTTGAAGAGCGTGCCTACGAAATTTTCGGAACAGGCGTAATCGCCGGGACTCTTCATACTTATATGGGTCAAGAGGCAGTTGCTGCAGGAATTATCGCAAATTTAACTAATGATGATTTTATCACCAGCACACATCGGGGGCATGGGCACGTCTTGGCGAAAGGCGCCTCCCCTGATCGTATGATGGCTGAGTTATTCGGGAAGGAGACGGGCTATTGCAAAGGCAAGGGTGGCTCTATGCATATCGCTGATTTTCAGAAGGGCATCTTAGGCGCCAATGGCGTCGTCGGAGGGGGAATTCCCATTGCTACTGGTGCGGGACTATCCTGCAAGTTGAAATACCACAATAAACGGGTTGTTGCATGCTTCTTTGGAGACGGCGCATCTAATACAGGCAGTTTCCACGAAGCCATTAATCTAGCAGGGGTCTGGAAGCTCCCAGTCCTCTTCATTTGCGAGAATAATCAGTATGCCATGGGAACAAGCGTGAAAATTGCTACTGCGGTGGATGACATTGCAAAAAGGGCAGTTGGTTACGGGATAGCAGGTGTAGTTGCTGATGGGAACGATGTGCTTGATGTCTACCTCAAAGGCAAGGCCGCTGTCCAACGGGCCAAGAAGGGCGAAGGTCCCACTCTCATCGAGTGCAAGACATATCGTATCAAAGGGCATTCTAAGTATGATCCAGCCACCTACCGTCCCCCAGAGGAGGTAGAAGCCTGGTTGGCGCGGGATCCAATTACTCTCTACCGTGCAAAATTGCTGGACTCCAGCATCGAAGAGGAGGAGATTGTAGCCATTGAAACCGAAGCCACAGAAATTATCGATCATGCCATCGATTTTGCGCAAGAGAGCCCGAAGCCTCAAGTTGAAACGGCGGCAGAAGATGTATATGCAGAGGTGAGTGAGGATGCGCGAGATTAAATATGTAGAAGCAGAAAATGAGGCGTTACGAGAGGAAATGCTGCGCGATCCAGATTTAATTCTCATCGGCGAAGATATCGGTAAGGCTTGGCAAGGCGCCTTTAAAGTGACAAAAGGGCTCCAAGAGGAATTCGGACCGGAGCGCGTGCGGGATACTCCCATCTCTGAGGCTGCGATTGTTGGGTGTGCCGTTGGAGCGTCCTTGACGGGATTACGTGTGGTGGCTGAAATTATGTTCGGGGATCTCCTCACCATCGCCATGGACCAAATTTGCAATCAGGCGGCTAAAATTCATTATATGTTTGGTGGGCAAACCTCTGTACCTATCGTAGTGCGCACCAATTTCGGGGCCGCCGGCAATTATGGGGCGCATCATTCCCAGAGCCTTGAGGCTTGGTTCGTTCATGTTCCCGGTCTAACTGTCATTCAACCGAGTACACCCTATGATGTCAAAGGGCTGCTAAAGAGTGCTATTCGCAACCCCAATCCGGTGATTTTTTTTGAGCACAAGTTCCTTTATAATACTACGGGGGCCGTTCCCGAAGAGGAATACTTCGTCCCTATCGGACAGGCTGATATCAAACGGGAAGGGCGGGATCTGACTGTAATTGCGACTTCGCTCATGGTTTTGAAGGCACTGAAAGCTTCGGAGGAGCTGCAGAAAGAGGGGATTTCCGTGGAAATACTGGATCCGAGGACTTTACGACCTTTGGATCGGAAAACTATTGCTGATTCCGTGAAAAAAACAGGGCGGGTTTTAATAGTGCATGAAGCATGCGGTACAGGGGGCATCTCAGGGGAACTGACCAAGGTTGTGATAGAAGAAGCCTTCGATTATCTCGATGCACCGCCACTTACCCTCGCCGGAAAAGATGCACCAGTCCCTGTTGAACCCAGCATGGAACAATATAATGTTCCGAATGAAGCTCAAATTATGCAAGCGGTTAAAAAGATTGTTAAGTAACGGAGGAGAAAGCATTGGATGTTGAAGAGCTGAAAGAATATTCTCAAAAAGATAATTTCTTCAATTTTATGGGGATTGAAATACTTGAAATTAGGGAAGGGAAAGCCAAAGTTCAGTTGAAGTTCGACGATAAATTAATGAACTTTTTTAATGCAGGTCATGGGGGCGCTATTTACAGTTTAGGCGATGCTGCTTTTCAACTCGCCTGCAATGCCTCTGCAGATATTGAAATTGCCGTTGCGCTAAATACGAATCTCAGTCATATCAAAAAAATTGAGTTAGGCGACATCTTAATTGCAGACGCCGAGGTCACTTCAAGAACCAATCGAACTAGTATCACTGATATTTCCATTAAAAATCAGAACGATGAACTTGTCGCTGTTTTCCGAGGGCTCGCCTACCTTAAAAGAAAATCAAGTATTGAATAATTCCCTTGTCATTAATGACCACTTATTCTTGATAGAATTCCTTCTAGCTCCAGCATTAGGGTGAATATAGAAATGATACAAATCGGTGTAATAGGGAGTGGGGCAGAATTGAGTCCGGAAGTATACGAGATCGCTGAAAAAGTAGGCGAGGAATTGGCGAAAAGGAATGTTATTTTAGTTTGTGGGGGAAAAGGGGGCGTAATGGAAGCGGTTTGCAAAGGTTGCCAAAAATTTTCAGGACTCTCAATCGGAATTTTACCAAGTATTCAGCCGTCTGAAGCAAATAAGTTCGTGAAAATAAAAATTCCTACTAATCTCGGAGAAGACAGGAATTATCTTATTATTCAATCAGTTCAAGCCGCAATTTGCATAAGCGGATCCGCTGGAACTCGAATGGAAGCAGAATACGCTTTACAATATGGCATTCCACTAATTACACTCCCCATTACCGGTGGTACTGCCGAAGAAATCACCGAAGAATTTCCAGACCGCGTGATTATAGCAGAAGATGCTGAGGACGCGGTCGATAAAGCGCTCCGATATGCCATTCAAATTTTCTAACATAGGAAATCCTGGCTTTTTATTTCCTGACCTGTTTTACTGATTCTTAACGATCCAAACTGCAGAATATGCACATCATCGGTGACGGGCGTGAAAATCCGGATTTCATTCTCTCGATAGTGAATGCTCTCAATCATTCCAATTCCCAAGGTCTTGAAATCTTTATCCAAAAGACCAACTAATAATCCTTTTTCTTCCCCTTTACTGATAATCCGAATTTCTTGGACACCAAAACAGGTTTTAACACGTTCTAAATTGTTTTTATCGTAAAGGGATTGCGGTATTTTCACAATAAAAAGCACATCTGCCGCTTTTTCCCCGTAGAAAACTTGACACCCTAAAAGTTGTTCAACGAGCCCTAATGCTTCCTCATTCAATGGTTGCCCTGTCCCATACAAAGCATCTTGAATTCTCAGGTTTTGCAAATAGAACATTCGTGTAGCGGCGGTTTTGAAATAGTTATTGAACCCACTCTCCCGCAAAAAGGTACGGGTTTCATGATTGCGGGGAATAATTTGAGGAAATACGGACAAATTCTCGATTTGAATCGTGGAAAACTCAAATGGTTTCAGCAAATGATCTAATTCGTTTCCTTTTTGGAGTGCTACGAGGAAGTGCGGTCTCAAAGTCCGAATTTTGGCCGTTTTTAGCGATCGGGCAGCGCTGCCAAATACCCAACCTGTAGTATCTACTAAAACTACATCTGCAAGGGTCAACGCATGATCCAAAAGCTCACGAGCCCCGGAAATGAACGGCACCATTCTCCCGCTCGGCGAAGTCTTTCCGATGAAAATCATTTCGTTTAAGGATATATCGCTTAATTTCATGACCGGTCGGTCTAAAAGTCCCAGTGTAATTGTGCAAGGCGGGCCAATATCCTGCTGCCCAATATCTAAATCAATGACCGCCACTTTTTTTCCTAAAGTAAATAAAAAATTCGCTAAATAACATATTACTGTCGTCTTTCCAGTATCAACATCTCCAAGCACCATTATTTTAACAGGGCTCGGGAATGAACCTATTTTTCTAGCTAATTCTTTCCGATCCAGAGGAATCAAAGGCTCTTCGGTAATTGTATACTGCGGATTTAATCCTTCCAACTCAATTGTGGAATCTATTTCCGCTTCAAAGGGAAAATGTTTTCCCTCTCGGATAATAATCTCATCATTTGGAGATACCACTGCCCCTAATAAGGATACCTTTCCTTCAATAACTCGAACTTTCGCCGGACCAGTAATTTGGATTCCTTGACCTGCGATCAAGTCAATATTCATCGAAGGCCTCTTTTTTTATCTTCTTAAGGCATTGACTTCTTTTAAAATCGTTCGGACTTCTTCAATATCTAAATCGTACCAGTTTTTATATGCATTTGCCACCGCAAAGGAGAAAGTGCTTTGGATGTCAGGACACACGACCTCATCGACTAATGGCTTCACCCGATCGACAGAGCTCAGAGGCGCGGTAGGAACTGCTATTACTATTTTCTTAGGTTCATATTTCTGGATACTTTTTATTGCTGCAATCATAGTAAAACCTGAGGCAATACCATCATCAATTAAAATCGCTACCTTACCACTCAATTCGAAGGTCTGGGTTTCAATACCATACCTCTTTAATCGCAGTTTCATATCCTCTAGAACCTTGGAAACTTGCTTTTGTATCTGATCCTCTCTCAAGCCGAGCCGTTCGACCAGCGGCTCATTTAAAATGGCCGTTCCATCAACAGTGACTGCACCAAACCCTGCCTCCGTATTATAGGGTATCTGGATCTTGCGAACAATAATCAATTTGAATTCTACATTTGGATTTCCCTTGCGGAGCTTCTTAAAAATCGCATATCCAACGGGCACCCCTCCATTTGGAATAACCAGTAAAACTAATTTTTCTCTACTATAAGGCTTCAAGAGGTCCGCTAGAACTTCTCCCGCCTGCGTGCGGTCTTGATACATATCTACCACCTTTTTAATAGAAAACATCAATTATATTTTAAATAAATGCTTTCTTGGTTGATTAAAATGCGAACTGAAACTGTATCCTTCACAAATAAGGAATTGGCCTATGCCATTCCCGAGTCCATTCTGGTATTTGCACCGCATCCGGATGATGAATTACTTTCATGTGGCGGCCTGATCCTGAAATATTCGAAGCTCGGCTCGAAAGTGATCGTTATTGGCGTTACACGTGGAATTGGCGGTTACTCAAAAGCAGATTACCAAGCGGATATTCAGGACATTCGAATTCGGGAATTTGAAAAATCTATTCAATTGCTTGGCGCAGATCAAGAGCTGAGCCGTGATTTAGGCTACGATGAAATTACTGCCACGCGATCTTACATTCGAGAATTCACTGAATTGATTCGAGACTTGCAACCGCACTTAATCATATGCCCACATCCCGAAGATTCGCACTGGATCCACCGAAATACCTCCCTTTGCGTGACTGAGGCTATCTATCATAGCCAAGGACGTGCTTACGGCGGCTATCAACGGGAATGGATTCCCTTCGGCTGCTATTTTTATGAATCCCCCTCATGTAAATTTGAGTTCGTAGATGGTCCAAAAATAGTCTGCGACATCACCCCTGAATGGGATGCCAAGATAAAAATCTTTGAAGAGGTCTATAAATCACAATTGGAACAATTAGAACGTGTTTCGGATTGGGCTGAGCGCACCGCAAAGCTGAGAGGTGAAATGGGATTCTGCGGCTATGGCGAGGCTTTCATCCCTGACACACGGTATGTTCCCTTGAAACTTTTAATCATTTAATTATTTTTCACTATGATTTACATCTTACACCCTGCAGCTTCATCCAAAGTTATGTCAGGAGGACTTTAAAATTCATTATTTTTTCCTTAAAAATAGAGTCTTAATCGAATTCAAAGGACCCTAAATAAAGCGGAATATTCTCTTTTGATAAAAGTATTGCTTTCTTAAGATGTAAAGGTTTTCTCCAACGTTTCGGTCCCCATTTGATCTCAAAACCCACTTGTATATCATTAATAATTCCGACAATGTCAATCTCCGTCTTGTTTTTCCAATAAAATGCAGGAATTTTACGCGCTATATGAGATGCAATGGTACTTTCGACAAGATTCTCCGTATAAACTTCTGATCTTGTATATTCCGCTATCAATTTATGAATAAAAGGGTCAAAAATGTGGATTTTTTTATTTTTTTTATACTGAATTTTAAAATCGGAGTCAATATGATACAGAATTTTTAATACATATAAATTTTCCAAAGTTGTTATATATGTTTCAATGGTATGCGGAGAATTTATAGATGTGTTCTTGGCAATTGATAACCAACTGACTGCCGATGCTCTTGAATTTATAATATAAGAGAGAATTTCTTTTATATACCGTTCATTTTTATTTGTTTTTTGCCAATCTGATTTAAGCCAATCCAAGTACGTTCGTTTTGTAGTTTCCCTAATTTTACCCGTTTCAGCAAAATCGGAGATAGCTAACGGAAATCCTCCACTCACTAAATAATTATTAAATAATTGATTCAATTTATCAGAAAAAACCTTGTTAGCTTGAATACATTCCTTATAATTCTCTATATTAGTAATATCAACTTTTTTCAAGCCTGGTTTTATAAAAAGATCCACATATTTATCGAAACTTAATGGATAAAGAATTAAATCCTGTCCATTGCCCCGTCTGCCTGGAAACCGTTCTTTTGATTTTAATAGATCCATACTTGCAGAACCTGTAATAATAACTATGTCATTTTTCATTTTATTTTGATCTATTCTCAATTTAATTGCTCTCCACCATTCATCAACAAACGTAATTTCATCTAAAAATATGAAGGACCTTTTAATATTCCAATACTGTCGTGCATTATAATAATCATCTATAACTTCTCCGAGTTCTTTGTAATCAACTAATTCATCGCACTGATAATAAAAAATCGATTTTGGAGAGATTTCTCTTGTTATTAAATTATTTATAAGAATCTTCAAAGCTGTTGTCTTTCCAACTTGCCTTGGACCTATTAAAAAATGGAGACAAAAAGGTTCTAAATTTATATTTTTAATAAGCTCTGGCTCCCACTTTATTGCACGCGATTTCCAGGTTACAATGGTCTCATCTTCTTCATTTTGCCACCATGGATTAAAACGATCCATAAATATTTAAATGCAAATATGCCTATAAATTATTTGCAAAAATAATACAAATGTAAAAAAAAAAACAGCTAAATGAAAAGAAATCCCAAAGAGGATTTATATAATTACAAATCCCATCGGATGGGAAAGTCTTATTACTTCATCTATTTTAATAATTAAATTTGGTTTTAAAGATGTAGTATTTCTTAATTCTTTTAATCTAAGATCCTTTCATTCCTTTATAGAATAACTTTAATAATACTCACTATATATCTTTCGGAATTTCTTGTCCCTTTAGGTACTTCCTTTAAATCTTGTTTCTATATTAATTTTTTTCTTAATTCTTCCATCTTTTTATTATAGTGAATTATTAATATGAGATATTATTAATAGTTTGAACACACATTTACGTAGAATTAGTAACTAATAGAGGTTTTAATGCTTGGTTAAGATTGAGTTGGATAAATGGATAAAATCATTGCCTCCTGAATATCAGGAAGCCTATTTGAATGGCTGGGCTCACAACTATGCTATTGAAGGCACAGGAGACCAGTATAACTTCTCCTCGACTATCACTTTTGCAGATACCACTTGCCGTGATGGCGAACAACAACCAGGGATCGTTTTTACACCAGAGCAGAAGTTAGATATCGTTCAAACCATTGCAGATGCAGGAATTTCCGCAATAGAGGTTGGGTATCCAGGAGTTTCGTCGGAGGAAGAGCGGGCATGCAAGATGATTACGGAAAATGCTCCAAAGGCATTATGCTTCGTAATGGCGCGGGCGAATATTCAAGACATAGATGCGGCTTTACGGTCGGACGCACGCATTCTGGATTTATTCACCAGCTGTTCAGAGTTTCATATTCGCAAGAAACTGGGGCTTACGCCCGAGGAAAATATTGAATCATACCTGAAAATGCTGGATTATGCCTGCGATCATGATGTAGGAATTATCTTGGGGATGGAAGATATCAGTCGTAGTAACATTGATTACTACGTAGAGATCGTGACGGCAGTGCGTGAAAGAGCAGGGAAGCATTGGATGTCAACATCATGTACTGATACGATAGGCATCTTCAACCCGAAGAGTGCGCCTTGGTTTTTCAAACAGCTTACATCTAGATTGCCAGGTGTTTCGATAGGACTGCATTTTCATAATGATTTGGGGATGGCAACAGCAAATGCTTTGGCCTGTTTGGAAGCAGGAGCCGCGGCCGTCCAGGGGACGATTTTGGGGATCGGGGAGCGTTGTGGGAATACGGCTATCGAGGAGGTTATCGTGGCATTACGGGTCTTATATGGCTTGAAACTGCGGGGCGTTAATTTCGATAAATTAATGGAAGCTTGCGATAAGGTGTCGCGCTATTCTGGAATTCCCATTCCAGCCAACAAACCGATTGCTGGGATGAATGCATTCCGGCACGAATCAGGGATACATGCGCATGGCGTGTTGGCGAACCCTCATATCTATGAAATGATTCCCCACGACTTGCTCGGCCGTAAATCCGAGTTTGCCTTTGGTAAGTTTTCGGGAACTGCCGTTGTGCTCGAAGAAATCTTGAAACCAATGGGAATAGACCCAAACAAAGACCAATTGCGAGAAATTGTACTTCGTGTAAAAGCAGAAAATGAGAAACGAGAAGCGGAAAAGCAACAGGAAAAAGAAGAGTTCGTGAAAAAATATTATGATTTTATACGCAGCATGACCCTTAGTTTGGATGAAGTCTTGAAAATCGCCAATAGTGTAATGAATGAATAACCTTTCAGGACCCCATCTTTTAGCATGTTTTAAAGGAAGAATTATAAGAAATTACCTTGGAAATTAATATAAAATTTCTCCTTTTTTTAAAAGTTTTCATTTTTTTAAAAGCCAAATAATTTAAAATTTAATGAAAACAAGCGCTTCTGTAGATATAACGAAGTTTTATTCCTAACACGCATTATTTCCCTTTGTAACTCATAATACAAATTTGATTTGCAATCAGTATAAAGAGCTCACTTTTTACAATAATTTATAAGAAATGAGCTATACATTTGAATTAAAAAAAATTTCTTTTAGGGGACGAAAAAAGCCTTGGTTAAAGTAAAAATGAAGAAGTATTTGGAATTATTGCCTCCCGAATATGCAAAAGTGTATGAGGATGGATTAATTCATAATTGGAATGTTGAAGAAGGCTGGAAAGACGTATCCATTGAAACGCCATTAAACATCATAGATATGACCTTGAGAGATGGTGAGCAACAAACTGGGATCTATTTCACTCCAGAAGAAAAATTGGAGCTTTTCAAGCTTATGGAAGAGGTCGGTTTCAACGGCGTAGAAGTAGGCTTTCCGGCAGTATCAGAGGACGAGCGAGAAGCTTGCAAACTGATTTTTGCTGAACATCCAGTTGGGTTAAATTTCGTGATGTCAAGGGCTATTCAAAGCGATGTAGATGCCGCAATTGCTGTAGGTGCTCCAGCAATAGACCTATTTACGTCTAGTTCCGATTTTCACATCCAATATAAGCTGAAAATGGACCGTGAAACTAATATAGAGAAATTCTTAGAAATCTGCGATTATGTGCGGGATCACGACTTACGGGTCATCTTCGGACGTGAAGATTGCTCACGAGCAGACATTCCTTACATGTGTCAATTGATTATAGCTGCCAAGGAACGGCTTGGACCCTGTTTTGCCTCATTTGGTCTTGCAGATACAACAGGATCAATGACTCCAAGAACAGTTATCTGGTGGATAAAGGCAGTTAATGCGGAATTTGCTAATCAAGGGCACCCTGAAATCAAACCACTCGGAATTCATTGTCACAATGATTATGGCTTGGCAACTGCTAATGTATTAGCAAGCTTGGAATGCGGCTGTAGTGGATTAAATGGGACTGTTAATGGAATCGGTGAACGTGCCGGGAATGCACCGCTCGAAGAAATCATCACCATCCTGCAGGGATTGCTTGGGATCAAATTACGGATTAACATGGAAAAGTTATACGAGCTTGCCAAGAAAGTTTCCGAATACAGCGGGGTTCCTATACCTGTAAACAAACCAGTGATTGGCGCAAATGCCTTCAAACATGAATCAGGGATTCACGCAGCTGGGGTATTAGCTCATCCCCACACGTACGAATCTATCCCCTCCGCTTGGTTCGGACGACAGAGTATTTTCCGCTACGGCAAATTCTCCGGCACTGATGTGGTTTTGAAAGATGCCCTTGAGCCTTTGGGCATTGAACCGACAAAGGAACAATTACGCGAGATAGTCCTAGAAATAAAGCGTGAACAAGTGAGCCGGGAGAAGGATAAGATGAAGCAGTTCGTTCAAACTTATAATGAGACTATGGACTCCATGGGTATGACCATCGAAGAGGTTGCGGAAATTGCCAAAAGGGTAATGGGGCAAGAGTAATTTCTTTTTTTTTAAATTCTTTTTGGGGAAATTAAGATTTTACAAAATTAAAAGGTTTAAACCTAAAAATTGGTAAGAAAAAGTATAGCTTATGATAAAAGCCACCGTTTTCGATCTGGATGATACCCTATTTGATTCTACCGATCTCTCGACGCATGCACGTCGGGCGGCTGTGCGGGCGATGATCGGGCTCGGCTTACCTGTAACTTTCGATGAGGCATATCAGGTCCTCACAGAAGTAGTTCAAGAATATGGAAGTAATTATAATAATCATTTCGATCAAATGCTCAAGCGGTTGGGCTACTATTCCAAGATGTATGTATCTGCAGGAGTGATCGCCTATCATGATGTCAAATTCTCCAGCATTCGCCCTTTCCCTGATGTGATCCCGACTTTTATTGACCTCAAAAAGTTAGAAATTAAAATTTGCGTGCTGACCGATGGCGATGCGCTCAAACAGTACGAAAAAATCTTACGGCTACGAATCCAAGATTTCTTGGATGATATTATCATCACTGAAGAGGTAGGAATCCGAAAACCTAATCCGAAACTCTTTGAGCTAGCCCTCTCCCATTTTGATGTCCAACCAAATGAATGCTTCTATGTTGGGGATAATTATGAGCGTGACATCATCCCTTGCATTGAATTAGGCATCAGGACCCTGCTTATCCATCGAGGGGGAAAATATGATACCTTCCATCTTGGAGAAGAGGCAATCCCACCAGATTACCAGCTCAAGAATTTGAAAGAACTGATCCCCATCATAAAGGAATTAAATTCCCAAGAGCATTAGTTCGCTTTTTCCATTATATTAAAATTGAAATTAAAGCGTCAAATGAAAAATTAATAATTTGGATTGAAATGTTCTTCATAATGTGCAAAAATTTAATAACGGCGAATTGGGAGATAATGAAGATTTTTTTGTTTGGGATGGATCTCTCAGACTTTATGAAAATTTAAAGAATGAAGAAAGTCTTTTGAGGGAAGTTTTATAAAAATTCCTTCTTCTGCTATCAAATCTTATTTTGAGCCCTTGATAAAGACATTAATCTAACTTCATAAAATGAATCCTTAAATATGTGAAATCACATACCTTAATTAAAGGTGAAATCAATGCCAAATATTACACTTTCTGTGCCCGATGAAACCTACGAAATTATGAAAAAATACAAAGAGATTCGTTGGAGCGAGATAGCTCGACAAGCAATCGAAAAATTTTCAAAAAAGTTAGAATTGCTAAATAAAATCGATTATGAAGAGAAAATAGAGCTATTTAACATAGTATTCCAAAAAAGTGAATTATCTGAAGAAGATATATTAGAAATTGACAATGAAGTGAAGGAAAACATCTTTAAACGAATCATGGCGAAAAGACAATGAAACTTGTTATTGATTCCAACCGTCTTTTCGCAGCTTTTATTAAGAAATCTATCAGTAGGGCAATATTGCTAAGTAAGAAATTTGAATTTTATGCTCCATTTGAACTCTTAGACGAATTTGAAAAATATAAGGATTATTTGATCAATAAATCAAAAATTGACCTAGTAACTTTTGAAAGCCTTTACATCAGCCTGTTGGAACCAATTTATCTTGTTTCTTTCGAAAAATATGAAAAAGAATATGATAAGGCAATAAAAATTATGCAAGAGATTGATATCAGAGATGCTCCATTTGTTGCAATCGGATTAGCTTTGGATCTGGATGGAATTTGGTCAGAGGATGCGCATTTTTTGGAGCAAAATGCAATCGCGGTATATTCAACAAGTGATTTAGAAGGTTCTGTTCTATGTAGAATTAAGTGACTTTGGATGATGCCTTATTTGATTCCACGGATCTCTCAACGCATGCACGTCGAGCTGCGGTACGGGCGATGATCGGGCTCGTTTTACCCGTGACTTTTGATGTCATTATTCCTCTCGCACGACTTTTGTAAGAAACTTGGGATTGTCTGGATCGTATCCACGAAGGATTGCGATCTGATACACCAAAATTTGGACGGGCACGATGTTAAAGAGCGGACTAAGATCCTCGTGGAGATGAGGCATTTGGATCAGGAATTCATAAGGCAAATCTTGGTTGGGTGTTATTGCTAAGATGGAAGAATGGCGTTCATGCACTTTTTCCAGCAATGAATTCACGGAGTCAAACCGGTTGCTGGAGATATGAGGGACCAGCGCCAGAATCATGGTATAT
>Ga0315310_10000105_pt1 | contig 56798 bp, 49 predicted proteins | sample TDP5_MG_FD_203630 | JGI IMG/M metagenome (GOLD analysis project Ga0315310, IMG submission 203630) | Freshwater sediment microbial communities from Lake Towuti, South Sulawesi, Indonesia - TDP5 | ecosystem: Environmental > Aquatic > Freshwater > Lake > Sediment | place: Indonesia: South Sulawesi...
AGAGGATTTTATAGAAAAATTCCACAAACTCCTTAATTTCCAGATCTTCGTAGGCATGAAAGGGCGTATGTCGCTGATACTTTCTCGAGAGGAAGCGCTGAAAGTCCAGTGCATCTATCAGCATGATTGCCTTTAATGGAAGTTTGCGCGGAATACTCCACCCGCGTTTTTGGTACAGGAATTTTCGTTCCCAAATCACCTCGAATAAGTGATTGAGCTGGTCTCGGACTTCCCCGGAAATATAAAACACTTTCCGCTTCCATTCATCGTACCCCCATTTGAACTCCCCGGGGTCGAGTGTCGCATCTCGGAAGGCCTGGACCAAATAGTGTCGAAATGGTGGGCGATAGGCATCCATAAAATCGAAAATAAACTCCCGATTCTTGCGAGTGCGCGTGGGTTCACGCGTTGGCTTAGAGGAATCTCGCTGCGGATTATGGCGCCGATCCCGGCGTTGATGGAGCAGCCCCGGTCCTGGCCAGAGAGGACTGAACCCTGCTGCGCCGAGCATTTCCGTTACTTTCAGGTAGAGGCGGAAATAGAGGTAATTTAGCGCCGCATTATAAGGATCGAATGCCTTCGCTCCGTAATAAATCGAGGTCTTGACAAATCGATGGGCCTGCCGTCCTTTGAATTCCAACCCAGCAGGCAGGGCATAAATCACCAACTTCCAGATTGCCTTTTCCGCGTTTCCCTCATAGGATCGCAATTTATTAATGATGGCAGCAGAGGCGTGAGCAGAACTTTTAGGGGGAGGTTCGAGCCCCCACTGAAATCCGAGGAGTATTATCAGCAAGTCTCCCAGAATCGATACGTTCTCGATTTCCTTGATCTCGAAAAACAGGTGGAACATATAATCAAACTGCCTAAGGGCTTGATCGAGAGCGAGCTCAAAGGGCAGGGTTTTTTTGCCGAATTCCAGTGAGTACGCAATATTTGATTTTATTTTAGCGATGAGATGGTCTTGGGCTTTTTCTTGTAACGAATACTCATCAAGGGTCAAAAGTTTCTGGCGAAGTTTATTGGCCTCCTTCTCTCTTGCCTCGATACGAGCGATTTGCTCGGGAGCGTATCGCTCCACTGCGATCCCATGCGTTTCCAAGACCGTTTGATCTCCGACACTGAGTTTACCCCCAGCGACAATCACAAGCTCCACTTCTTCAAAAAAGAACATTTGCCGAAACTGATTGTGATAATATATATCAATAGTGGGGAGTTTTGCCTTTCTCCGCTTGGTTATAATGAGGCTCCGATATCGCTCTAAAATGATTCGTCTTGGTTTTCTAGACAGGTTAATAACCGGCAACCCATTCAGCGATGTAATCCGGTTCTCAGGAATATAAACACCCGCATGCCCCATATACTGTTTCCGTTTGGTTTGCCAATAGAGGGTTTTACAGTATGTACAGATTGTAAGGTACTGGAAAGTTGGGAGGAGGAGGGTCCCCCAATGCTGGCATTGTGGGCAGCGAATTGCCCTTATCTCGTCTTTTTCATTCAGTTCCATATCGAATACGGTGATATGGAATCTGGTTTTTGTCAACGAGCGAAATTCAGAACAGGCATGCAGTTTTCCACCTCGAAGGATTTGTTTTTTAGTGCAATAGGTTAGAGGATCGGTCTCAGTAGCACGCTTCGTCGGGTCTTTCACAAGATAGCCACAATCTTTGCATTTGGGACTATCCCGAGGATCAGGTTTGTAGCGATTTAGCCAATAGCGGTAGCGAGGGCGGTGTGCCACAACGATATTATCCTTTTGGCGATACAGCTCCTGTTTCATAGTCCGAGTTAGCACGGAATTGATAGAACTGACGGAAGACGCCAGTGGCAGTCCCCCGCTCTGCAGTTGCAACTTCTCAAGCTCACGCTGAATTTCTTGTGGGGTGGCACCCTCGCTTTTTCTCTTCCTGAGTATCTTTCGTATAGACGCTGCATAGTGCGAGGTCTCGATAAATAGCGAATGGGGACGGTGATCTGGTTTCCGGATGCCTTTTTCAGCTGGAAGTTGGAATCGCTGAATCACACGTAGGAAGCATTGCTGGATTTTCTGATCGAGCTGATAATGGTAAGCCTTTCGTGGCGTCTGATCTGTGGATTTTTTTGGATTTCGGACCTTTTTTACAAATAAAGGTGGTTGCTGCTGGTAATATTGAGTGGACTCACCAGAAAGCGCCCGCAGATGCATATGATAACTGATAAAGAGCGCGTATAAACTGGTGGCAAGCCAGATTGCTTTACGACGGAGCATCTCCTCGTCTCCTTTCGAGATATGATACTTGCTCCGGAGCTGTTTATTAGTCAGAAGGTTATCGGTCTCAAACGCTTTAATGAATTTTAATGCAGCGTCTTGTTTCCAAGGCTCTTCGTCGCGGACCACCTCTTTTGCGAGGTGTGCCAAGTATATTCGGTCGACTTTGTTCATAATTTTCGACGCGTTATCTTTTCTGGGGAGCTGATTATTGATTAGATACGATATCCCATCCAGAAAATTAAATAACCAAGGAACTCTAAATAACGCATCATATTTCTGAAAAAATTTGATGCCGCGGCTTGATACCGCCAGATCAATGCCCATTGTCACCGTTGCATTCCCGATATAGGTGGTGGAATAATGCCCACCCTTTTTTTGTTTGCCCTCATTATATCTTATACAACTGGCAACTAATAACTTTTTCAAAGCCAATTCCATGTCGTATTTAACACCGGCGTAAGGATTTAGTGCCGTATTCACCTGTTTCTTCGTTTTCTGGTGCCGGAACATGGTTTCAAGGGTGAGCTTGGGTATATCTTCCGCTTGTACGCGGGGCGGTATATTATTCAAATGAAATCCTAGAACGCGCAGATCAGATACCGGGTGCAACTTGAACTGGGAAAAGGGTTTATTGGTAATAACCTTTGTGGCGTAAAAATGCTCTCGGTTGTAATAATCCCAAAGATTCGGGATAATATACAACAGGTTCGACATCTCTCGAAGAAGCTCCGTACAAGGGTGATCTTCCATCCACTCTTGCGCGAGATCTTCCGGTTCTCTTGCGGATCTCGCTTCTTGTATCATTTGCCAGAGTGACTTATCGGGGGCAGAACGAGATTCGCGCAAGTCTAAAAAGAGACTCGGCGCGACTTTCTTCCAAGGCACCGCAGTAACGCGGAAAATGTAATTTACAACGTAATCCAAGCGGTTCAGATCGATAAGAACCGCCATATCTACGCGAGGAACATCGATTTTATCCTCGCTCGAGCACTCCCAACATAAGATCTGGAAGCCATTCTGGTCATTAAATCGCTCTAAGATGGCGAGCTGGTGTGGTCGCTCGAGACCTTTATGGAGGTAATCGCAATGATAATCCTCCTCCGTCAATTGATTCTTATAAAGGGATTTAATTAGAATCCCGATTTTTATAGCGACAAATTCCGCCAATTCGGCGGAGGGGCATATGATCAACACCTTCCCAGACGCTTTGGGAACTGAATGGGTATGATATTCCAACCCGGCTTTAAGAAGCTGGGTGTGAATGAAATGGTGACAAATAGTCAAGCAGCCTATTAACTGCTTTTTCAGTTCCTGTACAGAGGCAGGCTCATCTGCCACGAACAAAATAGCAGTTCCTTTCTCACGTATTCGGCCGAGCATCTGAGCCAATGCAGTGGGCGTGCAACGTTCTGCATCGGTGACCATTACTGCCTGGATATTTGCCACATTGATCCCCTCCTCTAAGATCGGTGAAGCACACAAGATACGAATGCCCCGTCCCTTATTGAACTGATCAAAGATGGGCGTTTGTTCTGAGCGGGCAATCCCAGCGTGCATATACCGACAACTGAAAATTTCATCGATCTGGCGATCTAAGAAGAATTGTCCGAAGAAGTTGCGGAATTGGGTGTTGATGCGACTTGCTATCAGTTCACAGAATCGACGACTATAGCAAAAAATGAGTATTTTCGCATCCTGCACCTCTGGGACTAGCTCTTCACTCTGACTGAATTCACTATCATCCTTAAATCTGGGATCCTCCCTCTCTAAAACCCAGTTTCCCTTCTTCCGCCGCACTTCTATCTTAGGGAGGTCCATATTAGGGATATTATCGCCTACAATAAACTCCCAGCACTCCTTCAGGACTTTGACAATTTTTTCTTGGCGGGCGCACCGGGCCTCCACTGCAGTCGGATTCTTTTTTGTATCAAATTTAATAATTTCTTTCAGGGAGAATTCGCGGGTAGGGTCGTGGTAGAATAATTTACATCCCAGGCGTTGGCTCCAAACCTGTGCATCCGCCAATGTAAAAGTACCTGTCATACAGCATAAGCGGGCATTATGTTCCGCCTGTAATTTATACAAAAGGCTCTCTAGTTTCGGACCTCGCTCCTCATCCGCTAAATAATGAATCTCATCAATCACCACGCCCCCAAATATCTTCTGTTTAGTAAAATACTTGCGGTCCTGCAATTCAAAAAGGAAGGCGCGAAGGCTTTCATAGGTGGCTACAATGATCAGACTGTCTTGGTGCTGCCGTAATTCTTGTTGTGTCGGTCTATGTTCCCCAGACATTTTAAAAATCTGCACATACCCTTGAAAAAACTCTTCTAAGTCCAAAACCGTTTGGTCCAGCAACTGCGTGGTTGGGACGAGATAGACCCCCACATACCCCTCCACAATGGCATTCCCTAAGAAGAAATATGCAATTAGGGATTTACCACTTGCAGTGGGCGCAATCAGAAAAATTCCTTGGTTCTTAATAACGGAAAGAATTCCTTCGACCTGAAAATCTCGGAGATCTAGATATTGAAACCCCCGCCGCTCGATGAATATCTCCAACAGCAAAAAAACGAGGGAAAGATGGAGTTTTGAGGGGGTACCTATCCGGGGTAGTAATTTTTCTGAGGAAGAGAAATTTGTTGGGAATGATGGATCCATGTTTTATGCCTAGAGCGTTTAATCATTCTTCGAAAACTGCAATTTTGGGCTTTTATTCGAGGATAAGGTCATTAGTGTGATTTTCCTCGATCAATTTTTCAATTCTAACATTTGTCTAATCTTAAAACTGAAATTTTAATAATGCTTATCTAATTGTGATAAGTCTAGCACTTGTAGTAACTTTATTCAGTATAAGTCTATTTCTAGGTTTCAATTTTCCTAATAACTTTTTTAAGATTAACATTAATATTAATTTATAAACTCCAATTAAAATTTATATTATTCCTTTTTTTATTTCTATCTTTTTGATATTGAACATCAAAAATATCCAACTTAAAGAATTTTGAATAGTATTTAGAAGACCTAACTATTATAACATTAAAATAATATGAATAAAGTTTCTAAAAGTTGAAATCAAAATTAAATATTCTTTCTCTTCAAAAATTAAAGAAAAATTTCATTAAATTTTCTCATTAAATAATGCGAAATGCAAAAAAAAGCCGGTTCACTAGGGGAGTTTATATATAATGTTGTAGAAAAAAATTGGTGATATTATATAGGAAAATTAGAAAGAAAAAATGGAGTGATGAAAAAAAATGAAAACGATTGAGACGGTTTTTTTGGCAGAAAGTGTGACAACACGAAGTAACTACTTAGTGATGATTACGAATGCGAAGAATGAGGCGGATCGGAAAAAGCAATCTCCATTCACTAAAATAGGGCGAGTTGGAGGACAAACCATCAAAGGGTGGATCCGGCATGCCATGACTAAATTACTTATTAGCAACGGGATAAGCGTGTGTCATCCTTTATCGCGTATTAGTGTAACTGCCGATCGTAATAAAACGGCTTTTGAAAAAGATCTGGCGGTGGGCTATCATCCGCGCGGGGAATGTCGGGCGCAGGGCGGGTGCTTAATTTATCAGATGTTTGGCGATTTGGATCGACCTGCTAATTTAATGATAAAATCCGTCTATTTCTATCCATCGACTTCTGGCAACGGAAGCGCGACAACAGATCTTAATAAAGCGTTCGCGAGTATCGGGAGCGGTCGTTTGGAAATAATCAATTCCAGCCCCCGTTGTCAGACTGAGACGCACCAAGTGTTTATGACTATTGAGCATATTAGTGGGATCGCCATTGAAGCGCCATTGAAATTCACATTGCGAACCCCTAGTCTAGAACAGGAGGTAGTGTTGCTAAAGACTTTGGAGTTCTTGAATACGATGGTCCAAAACGAGGAGTTTGATTTTCTCATTGGGGGAATGCGGACGCAAGGCTATGGCCGGGCGAAAGTGCTCCCCTTAAAACCGAAAAAAGCCCAAAAGAAAAAGGTGCGGGGAAAGAATGCTAGCCTTGCCGCTGCGGAGAATGAACCGCCCGAGTCGGAGGATGCCGAGGATGAAGGCAATGGTGAAAAGACTGGTTATAAGATTCAATTCAGTCCAACCAAAGAACAGTCTGAAGAGCTCGAGGAGAAATTCGCAGCAATTGTTGCTAATGAGCAGGAGAAATTCTCTATCAAGCAGCTGTCTGAGGAAGAATTACTAGAGCCGAAAACGGAGTAGGAATGGAATGACGAAGGTACTGCGGTTACTATTTAAGTTCGAGTCTGAATATGTTGGGTCGCCCCAGTATATCCCTGGTAATTCCTTACGGCATGCTCTTTCGTTGCAATTAAATACCAGCGTGGGTATCTTCACGTCGGATTCCATCCTCGCATTACCCCGCACATATTACGAATTCTTTCTCCTCCGCACCAAGAAATGTTTTTTGCTTCCTTATTTCGAGGTCTGGTGGGATAAAATTCATTTTCGGCGGGCCGTTCGGTGTTTCTTTTTACCATTATTTGTGAGTTTCGATGTGATTCAACCCCCGATGGATTTAATCGATTGTATTCAAATAAAGGAATTGATCCAACTTGGGGGAAGTCGAAATACCGGATCCGGCATCGTTACCCTTCAGGATCATCTTGAGATTGATTTAGATGCATTCACCTTGCCAGAGAAAGCCTCTCACCTTACTCTCATTTCCCCTGCCCTCTATCTGCCTTCGTTCGTCGAAGGATATCACTGCCGTCACAAACATGTGCAGCTCTGGAACCATAACCAAGTGAATACGGTAAATAGCATTGCGCCGGGCCAGTTCTTCCGTATTAAACCGGAAAAAGCAATCCCAAAGATTGCGAAAAGAGGTATCTTGCGGAAAATGCCTCTAGGACAATTCGGGTTCGGGGAATTCATCGTGAATGATTGGAAGAATAATTAGGAGTTGCAAGCGATGAGCGAAGAGAGCAATATTGTAGGCATCTTGAAGCATGACATGCATAAAATTCGGATTGCGGGCGCCCCCCCCCATAAAGATTCTGGGGTTGATAACTGCTCCAGAGAGGCGGATGCCGCGGCGGCCTTTATGAGTCGCAATTTTCTGAAAGAGACCTTTGAGAAGGATTCATATAGGAAATCACTCGTGTTTCAGACGCAAAATCTATTGAACCCACGCACACAGGTGAATCAGCATCGGCTTGAAGCTGCCCAACTTTTTGGAGAGGTGAACGCGTTTCAATTACATCACTCGATTTTAAATTCTAAATTGCTCAATCTCTTTGCTGAGGCGCGTGAATTTCCATATACCTCTCTGAAATATCATATTCTCCTTACCTGTTCCCTCTACTACAATTTCAAACAGGGATATAAATTACGGGACCTCTATTTATGCGAAAATAACAGTTCCGAGAGCCCGTTTCAGATCATTTACCAAGATGATGCCCGGACTTGGGCGTTGTGCCCCCAGAAGGGGATGGCGAAGGTGCATCCTCGGTTTTACACCACATGGGAGCGCCGTACTTATATAAGCTTTGGAGGTGAGCACCAGATCCTTGATGAACTCTTAACCAGCATTGGTAGTTGGACTGTGGCGCTGGCGACTATCGAAGATTACTGGGTATTAGTAAAGTCCTAAAGGGAATATTTGAATAGTTAGACCCAAGACCCCGAAGAAAAATTATCCTACGCATGGCATGGTATCGAAAATAAGCCCGTTCACTAGGGCGTTTATACATGCTGTTGGCGATGGGTTCTAGACACTCTCGCGCCTTCGCACTCGCTCGTTCGCTTTGGTTGGATAATTCTTAAGAGGAATCTTGGGTATTGTATGGTATAGATAATAAGTATAGTTAAGAAATTTTTGGTTAATAAGATGCAAAGAGACAATGCTATAGCACTATTAAGAAAAGTGGGTCTTTTAGAAAATATTATTCAACATTCAATCGTTGTAGCGGATAAAGCGGTCGAAATTGCAAAACAGATTCAAGCAGCTGGATATATAGTGAATATTGAAACTATTGAAATAGGGGCACTCCTTCATGATATTGGACGTGTAAAATCTCAAGGAGTCCGCTATGCATTTCACCATGCCATTGAAGGTGGTAAAATTTTACGGCAATATGGACTCCCTGAATCTATAATACGAATTGTAGAAACTCACTCTCTTGATGCCTTGTGGCCCCGCACTATTGAAGAAAAAATAGTTTGTTATGCCGATAAAACTGTGAAAGGCACTCATGAAATATCTGTGAATGACCGCTTTGATCTCTGGATGAAACGTTATGGGAAAAATGAACTGCTCCTTACTGCAAAAAATACAATTTTAAAAATCGAAAAAGAATTATCCTCCCTGTTAACCGAATAAGGATTTCTTATTATTCTATTTTCATTTATTGATAAAATTCGGGTTTATTAAGAATTTATAGTTTATCTTTTTCTCTTATGAGAATTCGGTTTCAAATAAAACGAGAATTTTTTGGCAGAAATTGTTTTTAAAAAAAGAAAAAAAGGGTTTTTTTTATTTTAAATCGAGAATCCGAAAGATTCCCCTGCGATTTCGATCAAAGATCGAAGTTTCATAGCTTTTGCCATTTCACCGATGATCTTTAAGTCGCCTGCCATATAAGCAGAAGCGGCATCAGTTTCACCGGTGAAGAGGTTTCTACCCACTTCTTCTGTCATCTCTAAGGTGACATCTGCATCATCTCTAGATCCTTCTGCAGCAGTGAGTTTGCCACCTTTGATTTCAATATAGGCCTGAATGACATCAGGCACATTGAATTGGATTACTACATCCTCTGTATCTTCCAATTCATCTTTCAAATCCTCGTTGGTCTCAGCAATTTCTTCGAGAGCCTTTAAGAAGAGTGGTAGATCTTTTGCATCAAATTCTTTTGCTTCAACTTTTGCCTTTACTTCATCAACTGCGCCCATAATCAAACCTCATTTAAACCCTTTCATTTGATTTATGCGTTTTTTTTGATTTTTAGATTAAGATCTTCTTATCTTGTAAGGAAGTTCTACAAGTCAAGAATTTCTATAAGCATCTTGTTTAAATGGGGTATAAGAATATTGCTATAAATGAAATAATATTCAATTTTATAATACATATTGTTTAAATAATTTTGGCGGTCGAGAAAGCTTCAACGCCTTTAGAGAACATTTTTAATTATATTATTTCCAGAGAATGCTTCCAAATCACTATTACGACACTTATTTCTCTCTTTATTTTTGAAAATGCCGATAAAAATATTCGGTTCCTTTGCTCTAAACTTCCTCATACTTTATACGGTTTTTTAGGAATCTTGGCAGTTTAATATAAAAAAGGGCATCTATTTCGACAAAATTTCATCAGATTTTTTAAGTTTTGTATAGTAAATATGAATGGGAGTTTAAATACTATCATTTTTTTAATAACTGATAGGTGAGATATTTGGCACAGCAGGAAATTGGAACCGTAATTGCTTCAAGTAATGGTCCCACTGTAAGCCATTTTAGTTTTGTATTAAAGGAGCCTAATCAGAACGATATTCCAATTCAGAAAGGCGAATTCATTCAATTAAATTCAATGGGACTCTTGATAGCGGTAATCGAAGATATTATAAAGACAAATCGTTATTTTGATCATGCTGAGGCGGTTAGTGAATATGAACGCGGCGGACTTCCTTTATCTTCCATTTTTCCTGCTGATCGTTGGGAATATATAATTGCTTATGCAAAGCCCCTTGGAATTCTTCAAAATGGTTCTATAAGTCGTGTCACATTTCCTCTTTCACCCGGAGATAAAGTATATATCGCTAATGATTCGACACTTTTTCAATTATTAGGTCTTGATCCAAAAGGGCTCACCATTGGTCAGGTATGTTACCACGATCATCTCTCCGCTTCTTTTAATCTTACCCGTTTTTTTCAGAAGCATGTAGCTATTTTAGCGATGTCAGGGGCAGGAAAATCCTATACAACTTCGGTTATTATAGAAGAATTGTTAAAAAGGAGTAAGGAACAAGGCCGCTTAGGCATTGTAATATTAGATGTGCATGGAGAATATACTTCATTTGCCGAAGAAAATGAAAGTGGGACAGATTTTTCAAAGCAGACCACCATTATTCGCGGCCCTCATTTTGCTGCAAATACCACTTTCTTATCAATAGGGCAATTTGCCGAAATGCTTCCGCAAATGTCTCCCATTCAAATCCGTGAACTCTCCCAAATACTTATCGAGATGCGAGCTGGCAAATCTAGTGGCTACTATTCTTTGCATGATTTGATAGCTCAAATTTCATCAAAAGAAACTATAAATTCCAAAACACAGGAGACCCTCTTGAGCTGGTTGTATCAGCTAGAATCTTTACACCTCTTTGAAGATTATGAAAACCCAGACCTCACTGTCGCTGTAAAACCTGGTCATGCTCTTATTATGGATCTTTCAGAGACAACTAACCTCCGGAAAAAACAAATAATTATTTCATATCTTGCAAGGCGCCTCTTTAATTTAAGAAAACAAAACCAAATTCCTCCCTTTGCCTTAATTTTAGAAGAAGCTCACCAATTTTGCCCCGATAGCGCCAAACAATTTGCCATTGCAAGATCTATTATCGAAACCTACGCTCGAGAAGGGCGAAAATTTGGAGCGTCGCTCGTTGTCTTAAGCCAGCGCCCGGTTCACCTTTCTACTACAGTACTAAGTCAATGTGGAACCTATATTATCGGAAAAATTACGAACCCCTACGATTTGGATCATATTAAAAAATCTTCTGAACAAATCACCAAAGAGACCTTGGATATCATCTCTGGCTTAACTACTGGAGAAGTTTTAATAGTTGGCTCCGCTACCAATTTTCCAATTTTCATTAAAGTTCGCCATCGCCTCTCCAAAAATCCGAATTTTCTAAATTTAGAAGATGCCGCTGTTGTTTTCGATAATTCTATTTAATACCTAACACATGTGTAGTATTTTAAACCAAATCCCTGCTTTAGATCAACAACCGTTCCTTTAAAGTTGGACATACTGGGACAGTTGCCAACTTAGTGCGATAGGCACGGTCACCAGCCCGCCGATGCTATAGCATTGGGGGAATTGGAGAGGGGCGCGACCAGGATGTTCCGTGCGGCGTTGAGGTCGGCATCCAGGCGGAACCCGCACTTCTGGCACTGGAACCGCTTGCGATCCCGGTTCCCTTTATGCACATGCCCGCACTTAGAGCACCGGATGGAAGAATTTCGCGCTTCCACGAGTTCCACCCGTAACCCAATGCGACGTGCGAGGTCAATAATGTGTTTTTGGATGCGGTGGAAGAACCAGTGGATCTGCCAGGTCGTCAAAAAGGCGCCCACCTGCCATTTCGGACCATGCTGGCTCCAGGAAAGGTCCTCCATCCGGAGCACTACCAGCCCTTGGCGTTGACAGGCAGCGATGATCCGCGTCGCCAACTGGCATGCCAGCTCCTCATGCAGATCGCCCAGTTTCTGCCACGCCTGCTTGTATTCCCGATGAAGCCGCCAGCTTTCTGTAATTTACCCTTCTTCATGGACGGATCGTCCCTGTTCTATGGACGGATCGTCCATGCCGTATGGAAAACTACATAAAGCCTAACGAGGGCTGCCTCGGAGATGCGGTAATATGTTTCCATGAGGGCTAGGAGGCGTAAATACCTATTTAAAGGGAGTTATTATTTTGAGTATACAAGAATGTCCAAGATTTTTTTATGCAGTTTCATACCCTTGTAGAATCAAATAGACCTTTAAAAGATAACATCAAAATGTTAATTAATTTTTTAAAAGGAATTTCTCTCTTTTTATTGAATTGTTATTTAATTAGATCTTTATTTGAAATAAATAGGTTCTAATATTCATGCCAAACTCCAAAGATCTGGAAGTCTCTGACGCAAATGTGGCACTCATTGCCAAAGCTTTAGCCTCTGAAACTCGTTGGCAAATTTTAAAATTATTAAAAACTGAAAAAATGGATGTTAGCAAAATTGCGGAGAAACTTAACCAAACTGAAGCAAATATTAGTGCCCAAATTAAAATTCTAGAAAAAGCTGCGCTTATAACATCCAATTATGAACCTGGGGCTCACGGTGTTAAAAAAGTCTGCCTGCCAGCCTTTGAAAAATTAATTATTCACTTGATATAATCTTACTTTAAAACCAATTACCAATTGTGGAATTTTATATAGTCTAAGACCTTTTTAATTTTATAATCAAAATTTCGATGATTTAATGGAAAATTTTAAAATTTTTAAGGAAAAAATTTTAGAAAAATTTCAGGACATACGGAGTTCTCTAAAAAAATTAGGGGAAAGGGGCTCTATAAAATTAAAGAAATTTTCAGTGAGTCAAATGCTTCTAGATGCCTTTATCGATTTAAAAATTAATTTAGCACTATTTCAAGATGAAATTCAAAAAAAGATATCGGAGAACTGGAATGAATTTGCTCGAAAAGTGACTGATCTTAAAAAATCAGCCGAACAAAGATTCTCAGAAATTAATAAAAGAATTAATGAATTAAAAGGGAGATTTCAACCAGAATATGAGGGTTATACCGAAATTAAGAATGATTTGGCAACTAAGCAATTAATGCAAGGCGAAATGACCTTTTATGATGTGGATCTCTTTGCAAAAACTTTATGGGAAAACCATGATCTCGCTTATGAAGCCTTTGAACAAACCACTGATCCGCAATATTATGAAATGGCTATGGATATCTTAATAGTTATTCAAGAAATGGAGCAATTGAAAGAATATCTCATGAAACATGGAAAAATCTAAAAAAACTTTATATTATCGTTGATTTCATTAAGAAAAAAGAAATCCGAGCCATAAAACATCAAAATTGATGTAATAATTATTTACTATTTTAAGTAAAAGAATTTAAATAGGAGATTCCGGACTTTGTGTGACTTTTGTGCCAGTCATGGCGGCAAAACTCGGTGGTATTTAAATCCTGCAAATTTCTCCAAGGAGTTATTAGAAGATAAAAAACGAATGAAACTATTAACGGAACTTACGGGCTATGGAATTGATTATTACATGGATCGCATGATTCACCTCAGCACTTTGACTAAAATTCCACTTGTAGGACATATTTTACGGGCAGTAGGAGACTATCTGGCACCTGGTATGCATTCTGGTCAAATAATTACAACCCAAGAAGCCATAAAGATGTTACAACTTGCAGATAACGTTTGTATCCTTGATTGTATGTGTCGAAGATTAATTCATGGCGAGAAGAAAATGATTTGTATCAATTTCGGTCCTATAAAAGAACTTTTTGAAATGGTAAAACCGTCCGAAAAAATTGAAGTCCGTCCCGTTGAGGAGGTTCAAGAATTAATACAAGATTTCGGTTCTCAAGGATTTTTTCACCAGGTGCTTTGGGCTAAAATACCATTTCCCGTGGCAATTTGTAGCTGCCAAATAAATTACTGTTGTTCTGCTAAGTTACGCTTCCTTTACAAAATTAAAAGTTCTCTATTGAAAGGACATTATGTATCTTCCGTTTCAGAAATGTGTGATGGCTGTATCGATGAAGAGGAGCCAATTTGCGTCCGGAATTGCTCCTTTAAAGCGATGCGGCATGAACCAGCCGTAAATAGGGCGAAAGTGGATCCAAAACTGTGTTTTGGCTGTGGAGTCTGTAAACAGGTATGTCCGAAAAGCGCAATTTTTTTAGTTGATCGTGCGACTATTCCTGCCATTCAGCATTCTTGGTGATTAGATTGAAGATAAAAATCGATTCTAAGAAATGTATAAATCCCCAAGATTGTAATAAATGTTTGAATATTTGTCCTACAGGCGTCTTTTTCCTTAGCCCTCAGGGAAAATTTTCCCCAAAACCGGAATTTCAACGGGCAATTGAAAAACTCAACTATAAACTTATTGCGCCATTTACAGAAGTCTGCAATTTATGTATGGAATGTGTTGCAGTTTGTCCAGCAAAGGCAATCACCATCCGCCAGTGAGATGTATTACCTTATGGAGAAAACTATTGAAATCTTCAAGACCTTAAAACCTAATGATTTTCGTGTATTAACTGCTATCGAAAAAGGGATGGAAAAATATCAGAATGTCCCTGTTGCTGCTATGGCAGAACATGCCAAAAAATTAACCCCTGAATATATCAGTCTTACCCTGGATCGGCTGCATAAGAAACAACTGATTAATCGCTGGTCCGAAAAATTTGTAGGCTATCATTTGAACGAGCACGGCTATGATTGCTTAGCCCTTCATAAATTAGTTACGGATAATGTTTTAGCATCTTTCGGTAAGTCACTTGGAGTCGGTAAGGAGGCGGATGTATTTGAAGGGCTAACACCCTCTAATGAGATAGTGGCTATTAAAGTTCATCGGCAAGGACGAGTTAGTTTTCGCCAGACCAAACGGACCAGGGGCTATACTGCCGATAAACACCATCTTTCCTGGCTTTACGCTTCCCGATTGGCTGCTGAAAAAGAATATGAGGCTTTAACAACTCTTTACCCGTTGAACGTGGCGGTACCCAAACCCTATAGTCACAATCGCCATATAATCGTGATGGAACAAATCATTGGTGATAATTTCTATACAATAAAAGAGCTTCCCCACCCGGAAAGAATATTCGATGAAATTTTCGTCAATCTTGAAAAAATATATCAACAAGGACAAATAATTCATGGTGATTTGAGTGAATTCAATATAATAATTACCCCTAAATTTAAACCACTCATAATTGATTGGCCCCAATGGGTTAGTATTACTCATCCCAATGCTCTTTTCTATTTGACCCGTGATGTTAATAATATTTGCAATTTTTTTGAAAAAAAATTTGATGTTCATTCCCATCCCCAAATCATAATAAAAAACATCACGAAAGATTGAGCCTCGCCTCCCCAATGGCTTCTTACTAATTCAAAACATTTTTTTACTGGAACTCAATTTTTTTATACAAGAAAAATTTGAATCAGGCAGTACGAGGACTCTTCATGTCTTTTAGGGACAAAATCATTATGGGAGTCGATATTCTCCCAATGAGTTCAGCTGCTTCAAAACAGAAACCTAAATATGCGGGGGATATTATACAGGGCGAATATACCTTATTTAAAAGTGAAGAGCTCACCTTCCGCAAATTAGTTAAAGTTCTTGAAAGCTACAAACCTGATATTCTTGCTATTGATAATATTTGGGAATTGGCTCCAAATCAAGAAACCTTGCAGGAATTTATGGAAAAACTTTCTACGGAAATCACGCTTGTTCAAGTTACAGGACCTCCAACCTCGATGCAACCAATCCATATGTTAGCCAAGCATTGTGGCATCCAATTAACCAGCCATCCCACCCCGATGCAAACCGCCGAAATTTGTGCCAATCTCGTTCAAATTGGGATTGGATACGAAGTGGTTTTATTTGAAAAAGAGACTCAGATCCGGATTTCACGCGTACATGCAATAGGTCCTGGTGGGCAGCATCAAAATAAATATCGACGCCACTTCCACGCACTCATCCTTGAAGCTACACGGGACCTCCAAAATCAATTGGACGAGAGTGGGATTGAATACGATCTGAGTGTGCGAAAGGCTGATCTCGGCTTAGATCGGAGTCTCTTTACAGTTTATTCTTCAATGAGTGAGGTAAATTCAGTAGTCAAACCCTATAGTGGATCTGTAATTCGCGTAAAAATAACACCTATCAAAAAGAAGGAAATTGAATTCATTCCCTTGATTACCAAAGAAGAGAAAGAGAGTTTTCCCCTCCGGAGCTTGATTGTGGGGATTGACCCTGGAACCACAACAGGGATTGCGATTCTAGACTTGAACGGCGAAATTTTAGCTCTACGGAGCGGAAAAGAAATTTCGCGGAGAGATATTATCCGATACATTTCCGAATTTGGCTCAGCGGTAATGATTGCAACCGATGTTAACCCGCTGCCAAAATATGTCGAGAAGGTTGCCACAACCTTTAAAGCCATTATTTTTTCACCACAAAAATCATTGAAAGTGGTTGATAAGAAAGAATTAGTCACGGAATTTTTGAAGAAAAGCAATAAGAAAGTCTCTGATGCGAATATACGGGATGCATTGGCTTGTGCGCTTAAAGCCTACCTATCTTTTCAAAATACCTTCGAAAAAATCCACAAGAAAATGCAAGAATTGAATATTGAGGCTGAGGTCTCTGAAGAGAAAGTGAAAGCTTTGGTCATGCGTGGCTATTCAATATATGATGCAATTTCGATTTTAACCTTCGACCAGGAAGGAAAAGAAGAAGAGTCTGTTGAAGAAATTGAAAATAGGGATAAAATTGAAGAATTAAATAGAAAAATTTACCTGCTTATTGATAAAAATCTTGAATTGAAGCGGAATTTTGAAGAAGCGAAATCCAAAAATAATGAATTAGAGCGTGCAGTAAAAGAAGGCAAAAATCAGATTTCTAACTTGCAAAATCAAATTGAGAAAATACGGTCAAAAACTTTTTATCAATTAAAAGGTGAACGGATGATTCGTACCCAAACTGCTGAAATTACTCGCCAAAGGAGAGAAATAGCAACTCTTCAGACTGAAATTGATAAGCTTAAAAACGAGATTTCAAGTTATCAGAATAAACAATTAATACTCGAAGAATTAAAACGAGATCAAATGGCAAATAAAATTATTCTTTTGAAAGTCATGGAAAACTTTTCGAAAGAATGCCTCGAAAAGGTCAAATTGTTTCCAAATGATGTTGTTTATATGATTGATGGGAGTGGAGGGGGACAAACCACTGCAGACCAATTAATTGCAGAAGAGATTCGTGCCATCATCACGAACACATTATCTCATGCCGCCTTTGAACAATTCCGGAATGCAGGAATTCCCGTAATCCCCATTGAAGAAATTATTGAAGATTTACAAATGACAGAGGGAATCTATTTTATTGATAAAAAACAGCTGGAAGCCAAATTAAAACAATATAAACAAAAACAATATGAAATGAACCTACAAGAAGCGGAACTCTGGCTTCAAAATTTAATAACTAATTACCGAAATCGGCAAGATGAAGATTAAATTAAATTTAATATTCTCCTCTTTCAAGAGCAGTAAGATCCGGTTTTATAAACAAAATATTGTTACCTCTAATGAAGATCTCTCCGAATCGCGCGATCGCCTCGCCATCCGCCAACTCTTCTGCCTCACTTAATACTAGATTCATATATGCATCCGTTTCAATTAGTCGCCCTACAAATTCATGCCCATCTTTAAGCCGTACCAAGATTTTATTATTGACTGATCTTTGCAAAGTTTTCAAGGGATTTCTTTCAATTTTGTCTGGATTTTTTGCCGTATTTTTCATATATTTGTCACCTTACTATTTAAAAGTTGGACATATGTTAAAAGAACATGGTTAGCGAGATAAAAACCTTTTTTAAAATTAATTTAATAAAAACCTTTTAAAAACTTATTTCATTGCTTATAAATTATCTTACAATTCATAAAAAGAATCTTTTGCCCAGCCGATTAAAAAATTCGTTGGGTCGGAGATGTTTTTCTTATAATTATGATTCTCAGGAACGTGCAATTTTCCGAATTAAACGGAAAGATAAGCGGTAGGAAATGTCATCCTTTGGAACGGGGTAATAACGCACACCGCAACGGAAGAAATGAAATTTTAGCTTTGGAGGGAAGGGAAATCGTCCCCAATGCCCGCCACGACACATACAATTCTGATCATCTATGGGTCCAACTGGATCCACAATGGAATCGGTGGTATATTTGCGATAGCCATCTTTAACGAGCTCAAATTCCAGCCCATGCATATCGTATAACCCCAAGCATTCGGATTTAACAAACCCACGTCATGGATTTGCGCCCTTGCATTGATTTTTGTCCATTTTTGATACATGGTGGGAATAAGCATGTAATACTTGATGCCAATTCTGATAATTTTTTAGATGAAATTTTTCAATTATTGAAAAAAGTCTCTAGACTATTTTTAAGCCGTTTGTGGTCGGTCAAGGAGTGATGTCGTTTGGTGTGGATTTTAAAGAAGAAATTTTTTAATGCTTTATCAATCTCAATGAAGGGTCTGCCCAAAAGACATAGGCATACTTCGTGTTAAATGTCAATTTCAATCTGAATTTAATTTCAAAGAAAAAAAACAGAATATTATAAAAATTAGTACAATTTTAACCCATAAGCGGAATGATTTATAATGAAAAGAAAATGGTGATTACAAGACCTGAATTATACCTTTCAATTGAAGATCGCGAGAGGATACGCCGACTCGCAATTCGAAAGAACCAGGAGCTAGAGCCCATTGATGCGTGAATGGATCATAAAAGTGCAAATCCTTCATTTGAAGAGGAATTTCCACCCTTTGCGTCTCATTGGCTTGTAGGAGGACTTTCCGGAACCCGCATAGGGTTTGTTCGGGGCGGTCGAGAGGCGGCTCGAGGGCGTGGTAATAGACCTGGACGACCTCAGCGCCCGTAGAGGGACCAGTATTACTGACTTCGATGGAGAGGGTGACGACATCCTCAGGTGTCACTTCTGCCGGCTCAATCGAGAGATTGTTTAAAGAGAACGTGGTGTAGGACAGCCCGAAGCCGAAGGGGAAGAGGGGCGGAATCTGGTGCTTATCATAGTGGCCGTAGCCCACATAGAGCCCCTCGTCGTAGTGGATGTCGATTTTGGGGGGCACTTTCGGGGGATGGGTCGGCCACCACCATTCATAGCGTGCAGCTTGGAGATAGCCGAACTTGATAGCGGGGTAGGTGCGTCCGGGCGGGTATTGAGCGGAATGGACGGGAGTATCCTCCAAGCGCCGCGGAAAAGTGATGGGCAACTTCCCGGACGGGCTCACGTCGCCGCAGAGAACGTTAGCGATAGCGTGCCCGCCTTCTTGGTGTGGTTGCCAGACGCAGAGGAGCCCCGCAATCTGGTCGAGCCAGGGGTCCATCAGACACGCGCTGCCGCCGAAGAGCACGACGACCGTGTGTGGGTTTTGCTGGGCGATCCGAAGAATCGATCGAACAAGTTTCGGTTGGAGTGCGAGGGAATGCCGGTCTTGGCCTTCCATATCGTTGAAGAAGTGCTGGGTCCAGCCAGTGACGACAAGTACCAAATCCGCCTGTTTCGGATTCTTCACGAATTGCACTTTCCCTGCCAGTTTTTCCCGCAGTGCGCTCTGCACGGTGGAGTAGGTGGGGGGCGCAACGGCGGAGCTCCCACCCCATGGGAACTCACCCAATCGGTAGTTCGCCAGGTTCCCGGTCAGGCAAATCGTCTTGACGCGGGAGAGGTCGATGGGGAGGTGGTGGTCGGTATTCTTCAGCAGGACGAGGCTTTCCTCAGCGATGGTGCGGGCGAGGGCGCGATGCTCGGGGGTATTGCGGCTCCCTGGCGGAAGGCTCTCGGGGGGGTCAAATAGCCCGACGGTGAACATGACGCGCAGCAGCCGGCGAACGCACTCATCGAGGTCTGCCATCGAGAATTCCTGTTGCTCGAAAGCTTGCCTCATCCTCTCTTGTGTATAGACAATGGCGCGGGGCATCTCGAGGCAGAGTTTCGCTTTCAGGCAGGTGGCGGGGTTCCGCATCCGATGGGTGGCGCCCCAGTCCGAGACGATGACGTGTTCGAACCCCCACTCGCCGCAGACCTTCTCCGCCAGCAGTGCAGGGTTTTCGAAGACGTATTTGCCATTCACTTGATTGTAGGCGCCCATAATCATCAGTGCCCCGCCCTCTTGCACGGCGGCTCGGAAGGCGGGGAAGTAGATTTCCTCCAGGGTTCGCTCATCGACGATGGCGTTGTTGAAGTAGCGCCCGACCTCCGAGTTGTTGCAGCAGAAGTGCTTCACGCAGGAGGCAATCCGTTGCGATTGGATGCCTTGCACGAGCCGGATGGCGATCTCCGAATTGAGGAAGGGGTCTTCGGAGAGGTATTCGAAGGTGCGCCCGTTGAGCGGAGTCCGACAGATATTCAAGCCCGGCGCGAGCAGGGCATGGCGGCCCACCGCCCGAACTTCTTCGCCCAAAGCGACCCCGTAGCGATAGGCTAGATCCGGGTTCCAAGTCGCAGCTAAGCCGATAGCGGCGGGGAAATAGGTATTCTTCGTCCCTTTGCCTGAATGCTTGCCGACCCCGTGCGGACCATCCGTCATCCCGAACTCCGGGATTCCTAAGCGTGGGATCGGGTGCGTGGTGAAAGGGGTTGCCCCCGATAAAAGGAAGACTTTTTCCTCGAAGGTCAGTTGGGTGAGGAGCTCTTCAATTCGTTGATTCATACGAATCTCTAAGGGGGTCCGGCTTCAAATAATTTGTGTTAACTCCTGAGTTTTCATCTTAACTCTCTATTTCATGAGTATTAGAGTAAGGTTTATCAGAATGGATTGATAATAAAAGATTATGCAAATTTCATTTGATAAAGTAGCGGATGCGTTATACATTCGATTTTCCTGGGAGGACGTGAAGGAGACGGAAGAAGTTGATACGGGAATAATAATCGATTATGGGAACAATGATGATATCATCGGAATCGAAATTTTAAATTATAGCAAACGGGGCATAAATTTAAATGAATTAATTCAATTAAATGCAGAAGAGATAGTACCTGAGATAATTAGATGGCAATAATTTTTACCAAACATGCACTTCAACAAGTAAAATCCCGGAAATTAGATAAAACTGAGATAATAACCACTTTAAATAGCCCTGATAAACAAACTGAAGACGACCAAGGCAATTTGATAGCCCAAAAAGTATTTGGAACTTCGCTTTTACGTGTATTTTATTTAGAAACAGGCACTCAAAAAATAATTATTACGGCGTACAAGACGTCCAAAATTAAAAAATATATTTAATCGCTCAATATCGATTTTTTTCGATAAATTGCTACTTGAGTAGTTGAATAAATCATTTAGAAAGGTGTCATCTTAAGAATAAGAATACCCTTTTTTACAAGGGTAGTTGGGTGAGGAGCTCTTCAATGCATTGATTCATACAAACCTATCACTTGGGTCGGCTTCAAATAATTTGTGTTAAGGGCAGGGCGTTCCAGAAATTCAGGTGGTGATAAGAGGATTCATGGTTTATGAGAGGACGGGATTTAAAAAGGAGAGCAATAGAATATTATAATTATCAACAAAATCAAAGAAAGGGTTCATAGAAATAAGGGTGAAATCAGATGAGCAGATTCAAGAGATATGGACTAGTGCTATGGCTGGTGATACTATTGGGCATTTCGGTGGGTGGAATGGCAGTGCAGAAACAGTTAGAGGTGAAGCCAAATATAAATACACCGGACCGGATCTTGGGAATAGATCTGGGTTTGAAGAATATTGTGGCGGTAGTCAATAATGTGGGTTTACGTCCGTTTGTGGTAAAAGGTGGGGCGCTCAAGTCGATTAACCAGTATTGGAACAAGAAGAGGGCTGAATTCAAGTCATTGGCGGATCAGCAGTGTCTCAAAGGGGAAACCCACCGGTTACAGCGTTTGAATAGAATAAGGAATAACCGAATTATTGATTGCTTTCATAAAATTTCTCGAGTCATCATCAATTATTGCGTAACTTATCAGATAGGAACCATTGTAATCGGGTATAATACAGGGTGGAAGCGGAAGTGCAATATGGGAAAAAAGAATAACCAGAACTTTGTCGAGATTCCCTATCGCAAATTGGTTCAGCAGCTACAATATAAAGCGGCACTTCTTGGGATTTGCGTCGTCCTTGTCGAGGAGATGCATACCAGCAAATGCAGTTTTGTGGACAATGAACCTATTGAGCATCATGATCAATACATGGGGCAGCGTGGGGTGTATAATCCCGAAACCGGAAAGGTGATGCGCGGGTTATTTAAGACGAATGCAGGGCAGATCATTAACAGTGATATTAATGGTGCGTATAATATCCTGCGAAAAGCATTCCCAGAAGCCATTTCGGCGAATGAGATCGAGGGACTCGAGTTAGTCCCCTACTCCTTGAAGCTTAAGGAGTTAAATCAGTTGAGTCAGTTGAATAACCTAAACCCCTCGGTAAAGGCATTCCCGAAAGCTGGAAACGCGGACGGGGTCAGCCAGAAGGCTGCGAGATTCCTTAGGGAATCTCGGGAGGCTGTTGGGTCCCAGCCTATCAGAAAAATCTCTTCTGAGGAAATAGTTTTATTAAAAAGTGTTAATAATTTTTTATAAAATTATGGAATGGAATTAGCATGACAACTCAAATGGAATTAGCATCAAAGGGCTCTACTACAGATGAGATGCAATTTGTTGCGGAACAAGAACATATCTCTCTGGATAAATTACGCCAAAGATTGATTGATGGGCGCATTATTATTACCAAGAACGTTGAAAGGCAAAACGTGCACCCCATAGGGATTGGCGAAGGGCTCTCCACAAAAGTTAATGCAAACATCGGGACCTCGGCGGAAATCTGCGATCTTGAATTGGAGTTGGAAAAAGCACGGATTTCCATGAAATTCAAAGCCGACACTATAATGGATTTAAGTACTGGTGGCGACTTGGATGAAATACGCCAAAAGATACTTCAAGAAATTGATATTCCTATCGGAACTGTCCCCATTTATCAAATGGCTATAGAAATGTTGAATAAGAATAAAGCTATTGTCGAAATGGATGAGGACACCATTTTCAATGTAATTGAACGCCATGCCAAAGATGGGGTCGATTTTATGACCTTACATTGCGGTGTAACTAGAAGTATAACTGAACATCTTAAGAAATATCCCCGTCTAATGGGTGTTGTTTCCCGAGGCGGTGCATTTCTTGTCGCTTGGATCCTCCATAATGATGCAGAAAACCCGCTTTTTACCAATTATGATTATTTACTTGAATTGGCGCATCAATATGATTTCGACATAAGTCTAGGCGATGGACTTCGTCCCGGATGCATTTTTGATGCCAGTGACTGGCCTCAAATGACTGAATTATTGACTATCTCGGAATTGGTTAAGCGTGCTCACACCGCTAATGTCCAAGTGATGGTGGAAGGGCCTGGGCATTTACCCCTTAATCATATTCAATCGAATATGCAACTCCAAAAATCGCTATGTGATGGTGCGCCGTTTTATGTGCTAGGGCCTATTGTAACCGAAATTGCTCCTGGATATGACCATATCACCTGTGCAATTGGCGGGACACTTGCAGCAATGTACGGGGCTGATTTTCTCTGCTATGTCACTCCAAGTGAACATCTGGGGCTTCCCAATGTTGAAGACGTGAAAAATGGAGTTATAGCTTCCCGAATTGCAGCACATGCAGCTGATATCGTCAAATTAGGCGAAAGAGCATCAGAGTGGGATTATAAAATGGCTATTGCCCGCTCTAATTTGGATTGGGAAACACAGTTTAACTTATCAATCGATAAAGAGAAAGCCCGAGCTATCTTTTCACGCGCTCGGGAATTAAAACAATCCGATGAGGCCCTTATTCCCTGCACGATGTGCGGTGAATTTTGTGCTTTAAAAATTATTTCAAAATTTTTAGGCGAGAAAAAGGGCCCTCTGAAAAAATGCTAATCCTCTTTAATAGCCAACGCCATTCGTCTACATTTTTCGGATAATTCTTGATATTCATTCCACTCAGGATATAATTTAGCTGCATCTTCAAGGTATTGTGAAGCCTGCAAATACTTTTCTTTTGCCTCTTTTCTATTTGTTTCCTGCATTGCAATTAAAGCTTCACTTCGTGAGATCTGTCCTCGGATGTAATAAAAGCGTGCCTGAACTCGTTGTGCGCGCTCAGAATCTTTCACCTGTGCAATAAAATCAAGCTCTAAATTGGTATGAATCTCCGCTATTTTGAAAAATTCGACGGCATTGTGATATTGCTCTTTATAGAACTCAATCTGGGCTAAACAGATATTTTCATAGGCGGAATAGAAATACAGACCAATTTTTAAGAGGATTAATTCTTCTTTAAATTTCTTTTGATCCTTCGCAGTTTCATATTCCTTAAGGGCGTTCTTTTGCTCTTGAATGGCACTCTGAAAATTGGCGAGTGCAGAATCTTTTTCTCCTCTATAAAAATGATAAGTGGCAAGACTATGATAGGAATTTGCGAGTTCTATGTGATAGTTGCCTAAAGTTTTCTTTTGCAAATCTTCATCATTGGTATCAATGAATTCCGATACCTTTTTAAATAGCTCTGCTGCTTCAATATGATTCTCGGAAGCCGTTTGATATTCGCCATTTTGAAAAAGCCTATGTCCCTCCTCTTCACATCTTTTAGCTCGATTCCAATACTCCAAAAAATTTTCTTCTATTTTTGATTTCATACATACTCCATTTTCTTAATTTTCCTTATCAAAAATTTTATAACAAGTTCTTCTATTTTAGAACAAACTTTTTTCGGCTTAATCCTTTTTACTATACCTCTAGAAATTCGATTTATATTATGCCAACTGTTAGTCAAAGAATTTACTAAATAAGAATCGCATAACATATTTTATCATTTTAAAATACTTATGCACAATAAAATAACTGGGATCTATAAAATAAGTTGAATTATTACATATCTCGGATGTAGAGTCTAAAATAACTTCTCGTAAGTCATTTAGTAACCCTACAAATATTTAAATAACCCGAATCAAACTAAATGAAACTAAAACTCAGTAAATCTCTCTATTATTTAATTTTCATATAATATTTCATTAAGGGATTTTTCATATGTCCCCTAGAGTTGCTATTAGCAAAGGCACTACGCCATATGAGATGTTGAAAGAAGCATTCGCTTTTTTTGATGATTTTAGAGAGAATATATTGGGGAAAAACGTTATTATCAAACCCAATTTCGGAGCTTGGAGCACCATATTACCCAGAGTTGCAAATGAATTAGTTGTAACCAGTAAAAACCTTATAATGGCGACTATAACGCTTCTTCAAGAACTTGGCGCCTCCTCTATAACCATTGCCGAAAGCGCCTTTTTTGGCAATAATATGGATAAAATCTATCAGGATATGGGGCTAACCAAGGAACTCAGAAAAAAAAATGTGCAGTTAGTGAATATTGCTAAAGGACCTTTTCAAAAGGTAGAATTATTTGATGGTATTTCTGTTGAGATTGCGGATATCATACTGAAAGCAGATTGTCTTATCAATATGCCAATGTTAAAAACTCACGCTTCGACCGTGGTTTCATTGGGGCTTAAGAATTTAAAAGGAACTCTTTCAGACAAAAGCAAACGACTCTTTCATCGAGAGGGCCTGCAACAATCTATTGCTCATTTAGCTTCAATCATAAAACCCACAATTAACATTGTTGATGGGCTTATTGGACTGGAAGGCTTTGGACCGGTTCAGACTGGGACTCCGATTAATGTTGGCGTCGTAATTGTAAGTGATAATCTTATTGCTACAGATGCGGTTGCTGCTTCGATTATGGGGTTCAATCCTGCCGAAATTCCGCATCTACAATTAGCAAGTGAATTTGAAAATGAACCAATAGATATTGATTCTATTGAAATCGTCGGCGAAAGCATTGATTCAGTTAAAAAAGAATTCGAGCCTTGCCCCACAGGTGCAGCTATCTATAATCATGTTAGTGCGCTAATAGGCTTCCCTGAAAATGTCGTTTTAGGCAATTATTCGGACCACTGGTGTTCCACATGCTCGATGAACTTCATGGGAACGGTTTGGGCCTTAAGGGACGATTCTGGAACGAAGCCCAAGCAAAAAATATTCATGGTTTCAGATCAAGCAGATATTCCTGCCGAATACGAGGGGAAATTAGTTCTTTTCGGGAATTGCCAGGCTCGAAATCGGGCTAAAGTCGGAAATAATAATTATGTCTTTATTGAAGGATGTCCACCGAGTCAGATGAAGGTTTATACCACGCTCGGTAAATTACTCTTCCCTCGAGGGCGTTTCATTTGGGGGATGTTGAAACGCCTTTTTAAGGGTAGCAGGCTTTCGTGGTTACCTCAATGGAGGGAGCCTGTCCCGAGGAGATGATGGCGAAATAGGAGTTTGAATTTATGACTCAATTGGCGTTTGAAGAAATCTCATTGGAAATTGGGAAGATAGTAGGCCCTGAAAACTTTTCCAGCAAACGCCATATTTTATATTCTTACGCTGAGGATGCAAGTCCCTTCGAGGGAAACCCTCCCTATTTAGTCATTCGTCCCAAAACCCCGCAGGAAGTTTCGCAAATAATTCAATTTGCGGGAACTCATCAGTTGCCTATAGTTCCGGTTGGGGGGCGGAGTAGCATAAGTGGGGCAGCGATTCCCAGAACTCCGGGCGCAATCATGATCGACCTCACCCGTATGAACAATATAATTGCTATCGACGAGGATGTTATGACTGTTACCGTTGAAACTGGTATCACATGGGCTGATTTAATCCATAAACTTGAAGAGAAGAGATTTACAGTGGGTTTTCGGGGACCTTATGGGGGAAATGCAGGGACTGTAGGGGGCAGTCTGAGCTCAAATAGCGTTGGGATTGGTGCCTCTGCGTATGGTGGCGCTTGTGATAATGTGGTAAGTTTAGAAGTAGTTCTCGCTGATGGCAGCATTATTCAAACGGGAAACGCTTGGAAAAACGAAGATCCCAATACAATTAAACGATTTACACGGTATTGCACCTTCAATGATCTCACAGGTATTTTCCTTGGCGATCATGGGACTTTGGGGGTAAAAACCAAAGCCACGGTGAAAATTTATCCCATACCCGAAGGGACTTCCTTCATTGATTTCGGCTTTTCAAATATTGAGCAATGCGCCCAAACCCTCCAGCACTTACAGAAGTATAAAATAATTACCGAAGCGGTCATTTTAGGGGATACCAACTCGATTGGGTTATTAGCTTCGACCTATACTGAAAAATTTCCCCAAATTGAGGCTATTGCAGGGATTATTATTGAAGATTTCAATCAAGATTTAGCCAACAAAAAGAAAGAAATCTGCGAACAAATTGCATTTCAATATGGGGGGAAATCGGTAGGCACGTTCTTATCGAAAGCTCATTGGCTGAATAAGTTCAACCTTGTTCAGTCCTTATTTGAAGAGGGTTTCTGGTTCAACACCTGTCATATCCGTCCTATTTCCACTTTACCTGAAATAATTCACTATGCCCATAAGCTCTTTGAGAAATATGCGTTGAAATCACATGGAATTACATGGATTATTAGTGCATTAGCCACAGACCGGTGTTATACCACCGGGTGGATTACCCTCTTTCTCAAAGATTCTGAAAAGAGACCCTTAGTAGAAAAAGTTTGGCATAAACTCCGAGAATTTGAAATAGCGTCGGGCGGGGTTCCCTATTGGACTGGGCTCCTTTGGGAAGAGTTTGTCTTGCCAAGCGTGAATCCCACCTTTTATGAGACATTGCGTAAGCTCAAGAATTCGTTTGACCCAAATCACATCTTCCATCCGCAAGTATTTGGCCTTTAAAAGGTGAAATTATGATAAAATATATTCATCTCCCAGAATTTGCCGCCGAAATGGAGAAATGCGGCAAATGCGGCGATTGCGCATTAGCAGTGGAAATTAGCACTGCCAAGAAACATATAAATAAACCCTGCGTGGTGAAAAATGTTCTAGGGTTTGAGGCATACGATGCCCGGGGTCGCATTCTCATTTTAAAGCGATTATTGGATGGCACCTTAGAAAGCGATGAAGATATTCTAGAATGGGCTTATACCTGCCTATTATGCGGCAACTGCCGGGAGACTTGCCTCGCCATCGATAAAGGTATTGATTTACCTCTAATGATGGAAGCTTTCCGAAGAGATTTGGTTGAGAACGGTCTCACCCTCCCTAAGCATCTTGATGTGATAGAAAAAGTTCTCCAATCTAATAATCCATATGGGGAACCTGCTGAAGATCGGTTCAACTTCATTCTAAGCGAAAATTTTCCTGCACAAGCTCGCGTTTTAGTCTTTTTTGGTTGCACCGCTGCCTATCGGCAAAAAGCGATTGCGGAAGCCACCTATAAGCTTCTGAAAAAAGCCAATATTGACTTCACCATTCTCAAAGACGAAAAGTGCTGTGGCTCCGTTCTTTTACGCTATGGGTATCACGACCAAGTTGTTGATAATGCGAATTCAATCTTGGAGCAGATTCAGAAGACGGGCGCCCAGACCGTTATTTTCCCCTGCTCCGGATGTTATCGCACTTTCAAAATCGATTATCCTCAATTAATAGAAATGCCTGCAAATATTGAATTTATTCACATTTCCGAATATTTGGAACAATTAGTGAGAGAGAACAAAATTCATTTTAAATCCGAACAGCCAACGCGCGTGAGTTATCATGACCCTTGCCATTTAGGACGTGCCGTTGGCGTTTATGAGGCCCCACGTTTCTTGATAAATTCCATTAAAAATACCTCTCTAATTGAAATGGAAACCCGTCGGAACTATAGCCATTGTTGCGGTGCAGGAGGCGGTCTGAAAAGCTGCTTTCCAGAGCTCGCCCTAAAAGTCGGGCAAAATCGTATCATCGAAGCGGCGCAGAATCAGATTGATTATCTGGTTAGTTCCTGTCCTTTCTGTAAAATCAACCTCTCTCAAAGCCTCAATGGACATGAATTTCAGGTGGTCGATTTAACCGAGTTGCTCCACCAAACCATTGATGAAAACCTGACTGGAACGGTGGTTGTACCCCAGCTAGAAGGTGTCCAACACCAATTGACCCTAGACTATATTAATTATTTAAGCAATCACCCCGAAATATTTGCAGATCTAGTGCCAGGGGCTATTCTCGATTTCACGGTTTTCGAGACGATTGATGCCTTTGAGGACGAAGAACCTCCTCAAGGTGCATTTCACGTAAGCAGATCGGGAAATAGCATTGAAATTAAACTGGGATTAGCGGATACGCCCGATCTCCAACTGGCCCTTTCAGAGGGCGCCGTGCAAGGCTTGATTAGCACCAAAAGCAAAAAGGATTATTCGCTCAAATTTGGCACTTTTTATAATGACCCCGAGGAGGAACACTGGATTGATTTCATCCTCCACAAACGGACCAAAACGCTGCTGCGGATGGGCTATGGGAAATTTGCCGAAGAAGCAGGCATTTTGGATGAGAATGAAGATGATTTAGACAACCTAGATTCCCGTGTGAAAATAAAGGAGAATAAAATATGACACTTGGTGAAACGGAAAAAGTAAGAAAAGTAGAAGCCGAAGAACTTGAGATCAAAGTTAAGAATAAGTATACTGGTGAAGAAATTGCCAGCCTCCCTGCCGATACTAAAGAAACACTTCGTGCTAAAATCGCCAAAATTGCAAAGCATTTCGAGGACCTGAGGCGATCTGACAAGTTAGAACGCGTAGATTGGCTAGGCAAAGTTGCCCGGAAAGTGCGGTTCAAAAAACAAGAATTAAAAAATATAATCGTTGCCGAAGGCGGTTTGCCCATTAAATATGCGGAATGGGAAATTTCTATCGTCTACAATGGATTCAAGTTCTGCGACTGGTTTTTCCAATTTATCGAAGATAAAGTACTGGAAGATATCGAGGGCCAACGCTTCTCAAAAATTGAATACCATCCCCATGGCGTAACGGTAGGAATTACTCCGCGCAATACCCCCATTAGCCTCCCTCTCTATTTCTTTGGCGCTTCTTACTTGACTGCCAACCCTGCTATAATCAAACCATCCACCGCATGTCCTATTACCTTTTCAACGGTATTTAACATGATGCAAGAACTGAATAATCCCTTACTTGATGGCTATGAAATTGCTCTTTCACCAGGTGATGCTGCTCTAGATGAATTCATTGAGAATCGCCTTGTGAAGACATTTTTATGCATAACCGCTTCCCATACCGCCAAAGAAATTCTGACTAAATATGCCAAATACCTCAAGAGATCAATTGATAATTCTATGGGCGTCCCCCTCTATACGATGCCGATGAAGCATTTCGTATTTGAAATGGCGGGAAACGATGCTGGTATCGTATTACCCGGAGTCAATCTTGAACGGGTCGCCAAATGGAATGTGGCTGCTAGTTATACAAATAGCGGTCAGCAGTGCTTCTCGATGAAGCGGATTATTGTGCATCAGGATATTTATGATGAATACATTGAAGCCTTACTCCATGAGATCGATCAAATAAAATTGGGCGATCCTATGGATCCTACTGTCGATATCGGACCCTTGGGCTCCCGAAAAATCCTTATGATGATGGAAATTATGGTGGAGGATGCAAAAAAATATGGTGCCAAAATCCTCTGTGGTGAGCAAAAAATTGATACTGGAGAAGATTATGGACTGTTCTATTACCCTACATTAGTTGAAATCGATTCCAAATTATGTGAGAATCTTTCAAAATCACCTTTTCTCTGGCGTGAGGAAGCTTTTGGTCCAGTTCGTAGCATTACTAAGGCAGCCGACATTGATGAGGCAATAAAATTGGCGAATAATAGCAATTACGGTATGCGCGCTGTGGCTTATACCACAAACCCATCTGAAATTCAGCGCCTGAAATTTGAACTGGAAGCTGGCAATATCTACATCAATACCAAGCCAATGGTGGTCGATATTTCTTTCCCCATGGGCGGTATTAAAGATTCTAGTTATCCTCCCGGCTTGAAATACTATCCCAAAGAACTCGTCTGGGCGAAATTCATTCATGATGCTACCTCCAAAAATCTTGATAAAATTAGTTAGGACTGAGGAAAAATGATGGCAAATGAGTTGTTTATATATTTAAAAAATTATTTCCCGAATAATCCGGAGTTAATGAAAACACTCAAACCAGGTGCCATCTGGGAATACATCATAAAAGCGCCAAAACTAGATGATGAAATGAGTCAAACCATCTTGACCTGCCATCTTATGAAAAAGCCAGATGAAACACTTGAGATGGTTGAAGGTGAGGCCCCAGTGAAACCAGATCTAATCCTCCTTTTCACCGAACGGGCGATCCTGAGTTTAATTTCCGGTTCGCCCACAGCCGAAAAATATTACGATGGTTACCGCCAAATTATGCGGAATCCGTCTGACGAAATCGATCTCGACTATAAAATCAATAAATCCCGCCTGAAGCTCTGGCAATTAGGCTATCGAGCTTGGTCCAAACTCTATAAATTCACCCAAATCGAAGGCTAATTTTTTTTCCCATTTATAAAAACTTGTCTTCATTTTAGTTAGCCTATTTTTCAACTGATTATATATTTTTCAGCCATTAAATATACCCTTTATATATTTCCCAACCATTATTAAACTTCAAAAGTGGAAAAAGTCTCGGTTGAACCGTATTCGTAAGAGTAGGTCGGTGGTACTTCTATGATGGCAAATGAGTTGTTTAAATGTCTAAAAGCCTATTTTGGCAATAATCCGGAACTCATGAAAACACTCAAACCAGGTGCCATCTGGGAATATATCATTCGAGCGCCGAACCTCGACGATACATTAAGCGAAACAGTCCTAGTCTGTCATCTCTCGAAAAAACCCGATGAGACGCTCGAAATGAATGAGGGCGATGCCCCAACAAAACCGGACTTGATTCTATATTTCACCGAACAAGCGATTCTGAATTTAATTGCAGGCTCGCCTTCCGCAGATAAATATTACGAGAGTTACCGCCAAATCATGCGGAATCCGTCTGGCGAAATCGATCTCGACTATAAAATCAATAAATCGCGCCTGAAGCTCTGGCAATTGGGCTATCGTTCTTGGTCCAAACTCTATAAATTCACCCAGATCGAAGGGTGATCTTTTTTTCTCTATTTAGAATCCTTAGAAAGGCTTTTTTCTTTAATAGATGAGACTTTGACGTGCTTTCACCGATTTTTGACGTTTCTCGCTCAATCTTACAAATAATTAAAAACTTCCGTTGAGTAGTATGGTAAAACTCAATCTAGGAAGTAAAATAATGGAATTAACACCAGAATTATATATCGAACTAACGTTGAAAGTGCTTCCGATTCTTGTCTCAAAATTAAATGAGAAGATGGAAGAAGCCAAGCAAGAATTAGAAAACGCTACAACACCTGATGAGCAAATGCAAATAATTTTTGGAATTATCTTAAGTCTGACTCAAGAGGTAGGAGAAGGCGTGCTACCAGAAGGTATTACCTACGAAGATATAGAGAATTACAAAAAGGAGCATGAAGCAGAGATCGATGAATACTTTCAAGAGCAGCCCGAAATCCAAGCTGAAATAGAAGGTTTGCAAAAACAGTTCGAATCGATCTTTCCCTCCTAAAGCAGAGACTCAATTGTTCCGCTTTCTCTTCTTTCTTCCAAATCTTATATTTTTCTCTCTTATTTTTCCTTGAAAAGATTTAATTAGACTAATCAGTATTTATCATTCATTTACAAAATCTTAATCTTTTACAAGGTGATTTTCAATGGAAGACTACCGGGAAGATATGGCATATGAGCAGATCCAGCGAATTGCCCAATGGTATCGATTTATTGGATCTGACGGTGAATCCAAAGCAAAACGCTATATTTTTGGACAATTTACTTCTTTAGGTATCGAGTGCCGTCGGGAGCCATTTACCTGTTCTTCTTTTTTAGCAATAATTCTTCTCCCTGTCGGATTAGCTTTAATGGGCATCTTTTTATTGGTTGCATCGTATTTCTACTGGCAACAATCCTTTCTTGTGTCCTTTTTATTTACCCTCGTCCTACTGGTTATTTTACTTATTGCAAATTTCCTATGGACCGGTTCTGAAATTGGATCGAAAATTGGTAAGAAATACGATTTAGAGAATCTTGTCGGCTATATGAAGGCAAGCAATCCCCTGCCTAAACGCGCTGTGGTTATCATGTCCCATTACGATACGAAAAGCCAATCTTTTCCCATTATCTTACGAATAGTCTTTTTTGTATTAACTGCCTTTGGTAGCCTCATCCTTGTAGCTTTGCTTCTAATCGGCACTATAGGATACTTCATCATTTCCACTAATTCTATTGATGGGCTTATATTATTCATCTTGTCTATAGTGCTAGCATCTTTTGATTTTCTGCTCATTTTTAATCGAACAGGAAATAAATCCCCTGGCGCTACAGATAACGCCTCAGCGGTGGGCATTCAAATTGCAATTATTCGCAATCTTTTGGATTACCCCCCCCAAAATACCGACGTGTATTTTCTTGCCACCAGCGCTGAGGAAATAGGGCTTTTTGGCGCCATGGCATTCATCAAGGCACACGAGAAAGACTTCAGCAAGGATTTTACCTACTTTCTTAATTATGATGGCATCGGCGGGAAGGACAAAATTGTCTTGATTACGCGCTATGGAATCCCTCCAAAAAATACCTCGAAAGAAATCAATGACCTCCTTCTGGAAATTGCCCAAGAAAAAGGACTTCAAGTTGGAACTCAATACCTCCCTGTCGGGGCGACGGCCGATCATATTCCGATCTTAAAACGCGGATTCAAAACCACCTGGTTGGACGGTGATCGGAAGGTTTCTATCAAAGTCCATACTCCCCAAGACAATATAGACCTCATTACCAAGGAAATACTGCGCAGCGCGATTATTCTTGGCTTCGAATTCATCCAAAAAATCGACAAAAAACCTTAATTAAATTATCTTACACAATTCTTCTTGGATTATATATGTTATTTCGTGAGGATATACAAAATATAATAACTTTATTAGCGGAGATCTTAAAACAAGATATATTAATAGATGAGCAGGTCTATTGCGAAAAAGTTGGAGCTTATTCAAAGGAATTGAAAATATTATTGCAAAGCTATTTTGAATCCAATATTGAAACTCAGAATTTACTGCGCCCATATTTGAATTATTACCAGCAATTACAACACTATTTAGTGTTTCTTGTTAGGAATTCTGAAATATTACAGGTTCCACATCACTCTGAAATTCTACAAACCTTAACTTTCATTGAGAATCAGGAAGAATTAATTCGGGATCTCTACATAGAATTTTCGGAAGCGCAGAAGAGATTGTTCTCGGGAAATTTCCGGAACATTTTGGACAAATTACTTGAAAAAAAGTTCAAAGAATTGAAGAAATAATACCTAATTTTTCTCATTTTCCCCTTCTCTAATATTTTCTGATATACTTCCACGGATTGAGCATAAAATATTAATGACCTTGATCCTTGGTTTTATGAAGAGCCTATTTTAGAAAATCAAAGATCGCAATAAAATTGAGCTGGTGATATAAGGATTAGGAGTAATAGCCCCAATTATAAAAACAAATCAAAAGCTTCCTTATCTTTCTCTGACAAAAAACCATCACCTTTAAAAGCTCCTTTCTTCGTGAATTTTACTATATATTATTGCCGAAAGACAGGATAAAAATAAAGAAATGAATAATAGAATTAAAAATTGAAAATAGAAGAAAATTAGAAAAGATATAATTGAGGGAAAAAAATATGGCAAAAGAAACTAAAGTTGTTACAAAAACAGCATTGCGAAGATTGATGAAAAATGAAGGCAACGCCAGTATTGTAGCATTGGATGCTATAATGTCACTTCAGGATCATTTAAATGATCTCGCTATCGAAATTACCAAGAAAGCGTTAGCCTTAGCAAAGCACGCAAAGCGCAAGACCATCAATAAAGCCGATATTAAATTATCGGTTTAAATTTCCCTTTTTTTATTTACTTTCATTCAAAAATAGATACTTAGATAGGGCTTAGTCCTTTATATGCAAAATATATTCCTGGCATCATTATTACTCGAGAAATCCAGACATAATCTGGAAAAATGCCTATAAAAATCACTGTATCCAATAGAATTCCAGCCCCAATAAAAAAGCTGGCAAGAAAAAGATTAACTACTCTCTTTTGCAATTCCCCTGCACTTGATTTACGAAATTTATTAAATCCGATAGCCCACATGGCTGTTACCATTCCCACAATTATCCAAATAATCCAATAGGGGACCGAAGTCCATGACAACCAATCATCATAAACTAAACTTGTATTTGGGTCGGTATGGAGCACCGTTTGATTCCAGGTCCAATAAAGAAATATATAATAAATAACATACAAAACGCCAAAAAAGCCCAGCCCCACTTTCTTATATTTCGGCGAAAACAGCAAATCCCAAGCAATGATTACCACGGCACATGATCCAATGGGTATCAAAGAATAAGAAAAATAACTAATAATGTTTGCTAATTCAGGGCGCGTATAGTTAAAAAATAGAATCGAAAAAAATGAGATAGTAATGCCCGTCCATCCAAGTGCAATAGCAATAGAAAGAACTGTCATATAAAGAGTATTGATTGCTTTGGTTTTGCTATATCTATAAAAAGTAATTAGTGCAAATATCCAAGCACCTAAAACCACAATAAATGGCGTAATCCCATTTAACCAGTCAAAAATGGATTCAATCATTTCAATTTACCTTCAATTCTTCAAACCTTAGAATTATTCACGAATGTCTCTTAATATTTGAGTTCAATTATTTAGACTTTTTGAAGATTTTTCATCATAAAATATTAATTTTTCGAATTAGATACTTTTTTCATTTGCATCAAAATAATCTGAATGCGGCTCTTTCTGATACCAGAATGCCACAGATCGATGAATGGTGGGTACTTGGTTCCACTCACCGTGATTAATGGTAACTTTAATCGCCTTTTGGAAATTTACCGCATCCGGAAAATGAAAACGGTATTGACAGCTTTTTATTTTTCGGTAGATAGCGTTCCGTTGCCCTCGCAATGTTAAACCATGGGTCGGCGCGCAAAACGGCCCTTTATTATAGTACCATCCTCCCATACAGTAGTCCTCCGTTGCCGTATATGGCATAGATGGTGTCTCTTCATTATCCACATAAATATTGCAGTCCCCTTCCAGATAAAACAGACTTATGAGCTGTGTGAACCGCTTGGTATTTACGATATTTAAGTGGGTTCCGACATAATGACCCCGGCCGGTTGCTTCAAGGATGGTGTAGGGGATACCTGGTTTGGTGTATTCCTCTCGATAGCGAGCATGGAAATAACCGATATTATTATCCTCATTTAGATTTGGAACAAGGATGTAAGTTATGGCCCCATAAAAGTGTGTGATGGGAAGTTCTGCATTGGTATTTTCAATTTCAATGCGGCACTTACTCTGGAACGGCATCGGAAATGTGCAGACATACCCTCCACAGGTCATTCCTAAATATTTTGAATAGTAATGCCGGTATTCGCCGAAATTGCAACCGAAGAAATCGCCAAAGGGCGCTTTCACGCTGGGGCTAGATTCATTATCATAATAAATCTTAAAGAGGACTTCGCTGAGAGGCTCAAGTTTTTTATATCGGGCCATTTTAAGCAACATCAAATATTTTTTCCATCCTTTTTCTAAAAAGGGTGCAATTGTAAACCACATATTTGAAATGACTGCTGGGCCCTCAATTTCAAATTGGAATGAAGATGCGGGATCTAATTGTAAAAAATCTTGGTGTATGCCATTCTTTTCATTTTGGGTAGTAATTTGCCTAGTATTGTTATTACGTAAAATAGGAAGGTTGCCGTATTCATATCCTAATCTTTCAACGATAGAATGAACCTTATTTGCCATCAGGTATGCCTCCCTCAGTTGTATCAAAGAAATCATCGTGTTTTTCTCGTTGATACCAATATACAGTGCTTTGATAATCCGCATCGACTTGGTCCCATTCCCCATGATGGCAAACGACTTGAATACTATTTTGAAAACTAATCGGATCCGGCAAATGAAATCGATAAGCTGAAACGCGTACTCTCGAAAAAAGCGAGGAAAAAAAACTACTTCGCGTGATACATCCGTGTGTCGGTGTACAAAATGGGCCTTTGATGAAATACCAACCAGATTGGAAATAATCCTCTGTTGCCGTATATGATATTGTTGGCTTATCATCTCCATCAATGTAAAAATCCCAATCCCCTTCAAGAAAGAAAAAAGTTTTCAATGGTGATCCTCTATTATACGATTTCACACTTAAATTACAGCCTATATAGTGCCCTGGTCCAGTTGCTTGTAATATTGTGTAAGGCTCGCCTACTTTTGGATGCCTTTCGCGACGAACTCGGGCGTGGAAATAGCCGACATCGTCTTCAACTTGATCCAGCAAATTATAGGTTATTGCTCCATAGAAATTATTTAAGAACTTCTTTGGATTAGTATTTTCAATTACAATGCGACATGATTCTGCAAACGGCATTGGAAAGGTGCATACATAGCCACCACTTGTCATTCCCAAATGTTGAGAATTATAATGCCTATATTCGCCAAATGCTGACCCGAAAAAGTGACCAATGGGAGCATAGACACTTGGACTCGGCTCGTTATCGAAATAAATCTTTAACCAAACTTCTCGAAGTGAACTAAACCGCCGATACTTTAGAAAATCTAGCAGAAAATTTCCGGTTTCCCATATATTTTTCCAAGTTTTTCCCCGGAAAGGTGAAAGCGTAATCCATATCGTAGAGAGACAAGCAGGACCTTTTATCTCTGGAAAACTCCACGATTCGCCACAGCCAATCTGAACGAAGTCCCAATGCCGTCCATTACGGGTTTCTTGGGTGTTCACCTGTTTGATGGTATTTCCTTCCCGGAGAATAGGAATATTTCCATAATCCGGTCCAATTTCTTGCAAATAAAATGGTGCCGTCATTTCGAATAACCTCCGTTGGTGTCAAAAAAGTCATCATGTGGCTCCCGTTGATACCAATATGCTATGCTCTGGTAATGCGCATCCACCTGATTCCATTCTCCATGATTCATCAGAACACGACAGCTCTCATTAAACGCAATCGCATCAGGGTAATGGAAACGGTACATAGCAATTTTGCATCTCCCAAATGGGAAGAAAGATTTCCAAGAGCTGCTCCTTAGAGTTACGCCATGTGTTGGTGTGTGGAATACGCCTTGATTAAAATACCAGCCACCCATCCCATAATCTTCAGTTGCAGTATATGATAAAGCCGGGCTTTCGCTGTCTGTGTAGATATTTACGTCGCCTTCCAAATAGAAGAATCCCGGCTCCACTATCGGCTTCCGTAAGAGTTTATTCCCCTTTATGCTTATGGTACTCCCAATAAATTGCCCTTTTCCCGTCCCTTGAAAGATAATATATGGCTCTCCTTTTTTAGGATGGCGATCTTGGCGATATTTCGCATGGAAATAACCGACATTTTCATTGATTTGTTCCATAATATTATAAGTGATTGCTCCATAGAGTGGTGCAATGTATTTCTTCCCAATATTTACCATTTCAACTCGGCAGGATTCAGCAAATGGCATGGGAAACAAGCAAACATAGCCTCCACTCGTAGTCCCAATGAATTTAGAGTTAAAATGTTTATATTCACTGAACCCATTTCCGCCGAAAAACATTCCATAAGGCGCATTGACACTTGGGGTCTTTTCACCATCAAAATAGATTTTTATCCACACATCGCGAAGTGAGGAGAATTTATCGTAAAAGAATAATAAATCTAAAAGCCATGCCCCTAAACTATACCAATGTCCCACTGAAGGACCAATAGTACTCCAAATGGTTGAAATACAGGCAGGGCCCTCTATTTCTGGAAATCTATAAGTGGAATGAGGTGGTATGACTGTATAATCACGATGCTCTTTCTTTTTATTTAAATTAAGGAAAAAGACTCTTAAGGATTCATTATTTTGTGTGTTTACTTGTTTAACTTTATTGTATCGAAAGTAAGGGAGGTATCCATAAATCGGCTCTAGCTCTTTCAAGTAGTATTTGCTCTCTTCACTCATATTTTTCCCTTATCTACAGATTTTTAATTGATTCTCAATAATTTCTCTTATTCACTTAAAATTTTCAAAGCTTCTATAATTTCTTCGACATCGCTTTCAAGATTGAAGTAGTGAAAACTAATTCGGGCACTTCCTCCATATATATCGTGAATGCCGAGCCACCGCATTGCAGGGATAGCACAATGATGCCCCCCTCGCGCTAGTATTTTCCAATTTTCATCCAATGCCAACGAAAGTTCCTGAGAATTCCACCCTCTGATATTGAAGGAGAAAATTCCAGACTTATTCTCAATACTCATAGGTCCATAGAATTCCAAATTCTGAATTTTCTGGGCTTCTTCCATCAACAATTCTGTTAATTTTAGTTCTTGCATTTCAATATTTTTTAAGCCAATCTCCTTTGCAACGTAATTGGCGGCTCGTCCTAAAGCGAGGTACCCTATAATATTGGGCGTTCCGGCATCCCACCTCTTGCTAAAAAAATCTGAACGCAACTTATAATCCGAAACAGTAACATCTGAAATAACTCCGCCTCCAATTTCTGCCGGATCTAAATATTCAATCAAACCCTTGCGAATGTATAATCCCCCCGTGCCTGGGATAGCCAGCGGTCCTTTATGCCCCGAAAATGCATAAAAATCACAATTTAGTGTCCTTACATCCACTGGCATATGCCCGGGTCCTTGAGAGCCATCTATGAAAATGAGGGGTTCAGGATTTGTGGCTTTAATTTGTTTTATGATTTCTTTAACAGGATGAACCGTTCCCATAACATTGGAGGCATGTTGGAAGGTAATGAGCTTGGTCTTTTCATTGATTAATGGTATAAAATCTTCTGGTCTCAATACCCCATCTTTTTCAGGATACACAATTTTTAACTCTGCCTTTACGTGCTGAGCTAAGCGCATCCATGGTAACAAGTTTGAATGATGCTCAATTATTGTACAAAGAATTTCGTCCCCCGGCATCCATTTAATAGGCAGTTCTCCTTCATAAAAACCGTCTGTCTCTCTATTCAGCAGAGGATTCTGAAGTGCATGAGCAACAAAATTGCCCCCTTCTGTTTCATTTCGTGTAAGAATGAATTCTTCCGGTCCACAATTCAATAAGAGCTTTGAAATATCCTCACGTGCCTGATCTACTTTCTCACTGGCGATTGCGGCAATGCTGTATGCTCCCCGCTCAATGTTTGCGGGGTAATCATACACATACTCCTTAATAGCCTCTAATACTGGAATCGGCACGGGTGTTGTGGCTGCATTATCCACATAAATGTATTTTTGCATGATTGGTATGTCCGCTCGTACTTCTTCAGGAGTTAATGGGCTCATTCTGATTCTACTCTCCGTGAGATTAAACGCGCGTATATTTCAAAGCCCATATTAATAGGGGGTAAAAAGCCTCGCCGAATTCATCTGCCTTTTTGGTAAATCGATAGAATACTTGTCCTTCTTTCTCTACCCTTTTAATGAATTCCCGTTCCTCAAAAAGGCTAAGAATCCCCCTAGTAATTTCCGGCTTTAAATCACTCATTTGTTGTATAAGCTCCTCTTCAGTAAGCAAGGTCGGTTTTCCTTTTTTGTAGCACATTAATTTCCCTAAAGCAACAAATTGGAGCGTTTCTACTTCTTCCGCAAACGGTATCTCAACTGTTTTTACGCTTATGGTTTCTATAATAGTATCCATTGCTTTTTTCAGAAAATCCGCATTACCTTTTATAAATTCGCCCGATATGGATTCTTTACTTTGGAGCATGTATTGTAATAGACCATCCATTGATTTGGATGGAGGAATGGTAGGGGCGCCCTCTAAATAAGCCTCGGAAAAAAGCTTATCCTCAAATTTAAAAGAACATCCCCGGGAATCTTCATCTTGAATTCTCCCGATATATTCAATGGTTTGCCCGGAAATACCACATGGACATGGGTCAGTGTATACTTTTATAAAATCTTCAGTTAGAATAAATGCTGGCCAAGAATGACACGCAAAATCATAACACGCTCCCAACCCTTTCATGCCATCTTTAAGAATTTCTAAATCATCTGGGTCCACGGCCGTCTGATAGCACCATGGTGGTACATGGTATCTATGATGCTCACATTCTATAAACCCAAGAAGAATTTCTGTACAGCCATAGGCATCCCGAATATTTTTTATAGGGAGATTAAATGAATGGGATATTTCCAATTCCAGCTCTTGTCTCGAGAAATTTGCATATTTGCTCTCTTTCTGTCTTGGCTTCCAACCTCCTCCCGTTACGATTATTCCATCCTCTCCTAATGAGAGTTCTCTGTCATTCATTTCTAAATAATCTTTTAGTTGGGTTATTGTGAAAGGGAACCCGATTAAATTCTTAATAGGCGAGGGATCGTTCATGAAATCCTCGATTGCCTTCGTATCGAGTTCTATTTTGGGAAGTGGGTCCTTTCCAAAAATGGCTTTTAATCCGAAATAACTGTTTTGATGCACATGGGAGAGAATCGCTTTAGAAACAACCGCAAACTTTAATTGCGGAAAGTAAGGCAGAATCAGGAGGGTCGCTCCTGGTTTAATTTCAATCATGGTTTTATTGAAAAGAACGGATGCTTTAATCATCCAGTCTAAAGTGATTTGATCTAGGGAAATCCAGAGAAGTGGTTTTCCAGATGATCCTGTCGAGCAGAATTGTGCCACTATTTCTTCTTTAGGAACGCTTAGAAATTGCCTTCCACGCAAGGTCTTATAAGAATCAAGGAGCGGTATTTTTGAAATATCTGACAACCCATTTATCATTGGACCAACATTTCTGCCTTGACAAAACTTGCGATAATCCTCACATTTCTCATAATGATATTGGAAAAATTTCTTCAATAAATGATCTTGCCAAGTATATAATTCTTCTTGAGATGTATAAAACAAAGACTGGTCTCTAAGGGAATTCTCTATTAATGGGATATAATTTAGTGTCATTATAATCCGAACGATTTATTGGATTAGTTTATTTTAATTAGACAAAAATTAATTTTTATAAGTTTTTAAAATAGTAATAGCCTCCAATTAAAGTATCATCTTAGAGGATTTAAATCATGATTTTACGATTTGAATCACATGTTCACACGAATTTTTCTGATGGCACTTTTTATAAACTTATGATTCGCGCTGCGATCAAAAAAAGAATTGATATTCTTGCCATTACAGATCATAATACGCAAAAAGGGTATGACTTTTGTGTAAGATACGCAGAAGAATGTTCTAGATGCCATGTTGGTTCAATTTTTATTCTCTCTAGTGAAGAGGTACAATCCAATGAGGGCGATGTCTTAGCCTACGGAATATCAGAAGAAATTAAGAAAAAAAGAAATATAGATGAAACCCTTGATAATATCCACGATCAAGGGGGATTAGCGGTAATAGCACATCCTTTTAGTCTTTTTGATACCATCATGGCTAAATATGCATTAAAAAGTCATTTTGATGGAATCGAAAAAACTAATTATAATTCATTTGCTTTCTTCAATATATTAGCCCAAAAATTTTCACGCTTAAATCCTTCCTTATTCCAACTCGGTGGAAGTGATGCTCATCACCCTTGGGATTTAGGAATTGTACTTAATTTCATTGATGCGTCTCCTGATATTGATTCGATTTTAAAAGCTCTTAAGAAGAAAAAAATTCGAATCATTCAAAGATTCAGTTCATTTCCATGGCGAGCACATTACTATTTGAAAAATAATGTTCCTAATGGATTCAATGTCATTCGGACTGGCATGCGATATCAAATAAGCTGGCTTTACAAAAAACAATTATTAAGAAGAAAATGAGAGAAAAATCAAAAGAAAATTACACTAATAGAAAAGTTAAGTGGAAAATCTATGAATTCAGAAAAGATACTACAGATTCTTGATAAAATAACAAATATTTTAAATCAAGATCCGATGAATTTGTATTCCATAATAGGTCCGAAAAGTATACAATTGGAAATTACTAATGCCTGCAATTTATGTTGTGTGATGTGTGATCGATGGAAATGGAATTCGATACTTAAAGAAGAACTCAAAAGTGATGAATTATTTTCTCTCTTTGATGAATTATCAAATTTGGGAACTCAGCATATTTTAATTTCTGGAGGGGAACCACTTTTAAGGAAAGATTTCAATGAAATTATTCGTTACATAACACAAAAAGGAATTAAAGTCACAGTAATTACCAATGGCGTCTTCTTGCATGAAGACATAGCCACCGGATTGATTGAATCGGATGCCACAATCATTATTTCCCTCGATGCGAGTAATGAGATAACTTATTCAAAGATACGAGGAAGGCAGGGCGTATTTCCTATCATTCTAAACAATATAAATACTTTAGTTACTTTAAGAGATCTTCACCAAAAAGGCTATATCTCACTGCATTCTGTTATTCAAAAATATAATCTTAATGATGTCATTCCTTTTTTCAATCTCGGGAAACAATTGAAAGTTAATACTGTTTCCTACGGTCTAATTCATGGTCCGCATATTCCTGAAAGGGACATTGGGTTCAATAGGGAGAATTATTCTCAATTAAAAGCCACTATTAAAAAATTGATTGATTTGAAAAACAAAGAACCTAAAATACAGATAGATTTAAGAAATGAATTAACCGCAATTTATAATAATCAAATCACATTGGAATCTTTAGAAAGCGGGCTTCTAATCGTAGATCTTTTTAAACAATCCCCTGTTCCCTGCATTTCCTTAAATTATTGGGCTCTTATCGATGCCTTCGGAGATGTCTATCCATGCTGTTATGCCTATCTTGATAATCTTGATTATGAATCCGTTCAATCATTACGTGATCAATTCTGTTTCGGGAACATTCGAGAAACTCCTTTTCAGGAAATTTGGATAGGTGAAAAATTCAACGCCTTCCGGACTTCTATGAATCCCGTTAAGGTTGATTCCTATCCTATCGTATGTGGTAATTGTGGGTCTTATTTCTTTTTTAAGGAGAAGTGGGACAATTTTTATCGATTACAAGAAAAATTAAATGAACTTTATGGTAACCTCGAATTAAATCTCAGGTCTATCCGAGATATTATTTTAGAGTGTTTCACTAAACCCATTGACCGAGCTCCCAGAGCCTATCCCACTGAACTAGAAAATATAATTCAGCAAATTTTTGATTTCTGAAATAATTAATTTAAATCTGATTTAGGTATTATTTAGAGCAATGGATCTTCAAGATTTTATTTTAGGATTATTTTTCGTTGAAATCACGATCGAGATTGAATTAGCCATCTTTTTCATCTTAGGATGGCGTCGTGAGAAAAGGACAGGCAAATTCAATATTGTAACGATTCTAGGTCTCTATTTTCTCTGTTTAGCAGTTGGTCGTGTAATTCTCATCTTTAATGATTTCCCTCCAAGTAATAATTCCTTTCTTTACTTGGCAGGGGTTGGAATCTCACTTTTAGGAATGATATTATTTATTTATCTTGCTGAAATTATTATTCCCAAAAGCACCCATTACCTCTTTACGATATTATCATGTGCAACACTCCTCTCAATTTTCTTTGTCGATATTCCAACAGCAAAAACCATCCTCTATATTATGCTCCCGATTATTTTTTTGATTGGTTTCATTTTCTTAGGATATCTCATTCATCAGACTATCGGAAGTGTGCGCAGAAATTTTATTCTGGTATTTATCGGCCAAATAGTTTTCGGATGTGGGCAAGGCTTCAATACAGATTTAATAAGAAGTTGGTTTTTATCTGAAAAAGCCTTTGAGATTCGACCAATTGGATTACTCTTTATCATTACTGGATTAGGTTTAATCGCACTTGCATTTTGGCGACTCCCTTCTTTTACCGAAATAGAATGGCATTCCAAAATGATCAGTCTCTTTGTAATCACAAATGAACATGGTATTTGCTGTATACATTTTCCTTTCCGAAAATACACCGCTAAAATGTCTCCTCAATTAGTTTCCAGTGGCGTTTCTGGCGTAATTGCACTTGTGAAAGAGATGACCAGTAGTAAAAAGCATCTCAAATCGGTTGATCAGGAGGATGTAAAATTTTTGTTCGAATATGGGCTCTATACGACTGCTGCCCTTTTAGCTGAAGAGGATCTTATGATTTATCACGAGAAGCTGAAGGTATTTGTGGAAATATTCGAAACGGCGTTTAAGCAATATCTTATACAATGGACTGGCTCAATACTTGAATTTGAGCCCGCAAGACAAATAATCGCTCAAATTTTTGAATTTACAATTCCAAAAGGCGAAATGCTCCCTGATTTAGAAAAATGCGATGAGGATTCTGAATAAACATATGAATATCGAAATAATCAATACTGGAAATGAGCTTTTAAATGGAAAAATCCAAAATACCAATTTAGACTTCTTAATTAAAAACTTGGCTCGATTAGGGGCACGTCTAATGCAAATAACGGTTATACCGGATAATTTAGAGATTATTTCATCTAATCTGAAAATGGCATTAGAGCGCAATGTAGAAATCATTATTATCACGGGAGGGTTAGGTGCTACCTATGATGATATGACACTTGCTGCTGTGGCTGAGGCGATTAATCGTCCATTAGTGCTTAATGATTGCGCGCTGGAGTTGGTTGAAGCCAAGTTCCAATATGCCAAGAAATTGGGTTGGATTAATGATGCTGATGCTGAAATCTCAGAACATTGGAAAAAAATGGCTATAATTCCCGAAGGCAGTGTCCCACTTAATAATCCCCCTGGCGCCGCACCTGGCGTTCAAATTGATTATAATGGCAAAACTATTTTTTGTTTACCTGGTCCTCCGGAGGAACTGAAAGCCATATTCCGGACTGCTGTACGCCCCTATCTTCAATCCCAAATAAAGGTTAAATCTCCTGAAACACACTTTTATGTTCTAGGCGTGATTGAACCAACAATTTCTGGTGCTATAGAGGAAACCTTTACACAATTTAAAGGAATTTGGATTAAGAGTCATCCCATGCTCCACACTGGAAAATTGGCATTAGAAATCCAGATAACCCTGCAAGAAGGCTATAATTCTGCCGAATTAGTGGAAAATGCTAAAAACTATCTTATAGGACTCCTTGAAAATATAGAAAAGGCCAAAATTTTGACTGATCTCGGGGGGAAATGAATGGTTATTGTTGAATTTTTTGTAGGGTGTGCCGGAACTGGAAAATCGACTTTAACAGGTGTGTATTCTGAATGGCTCAATGATCAGCCGGATCTTGATGCAGTCACGGTCAACTTGGATCCTGGCGTCCTTAACCTTTCATACAAACCTGATATCAATATTCGAGATTATATTCGCATTGAAGAAATCATGGAACAATACAATCTTGGTCCCAATGGCGCTTTAGTTGCCTGTACGGATTTGATGATTAATTTTTTGAATGATATTAAAAAAGAGATCAATGAATTTCGTCCAAATCATATTTTGGTTGATACTCCGGGTCAGATGGAACTTTTTGCATTCCGCACTTCCGGGCTTTATCTCTTTGCCCAATTAGGGGGTCAAAATAGCGTTGTCAATTATTTAATCGATCCAACTCTTGCAACAACTGCTGGTGGATTTATCACAGCACTTTATTTGGGCGTTTCGATTCAGACTCGCTTTTTAGTCCCACAGCAATATATCTTAAGTAAAATAGATCTTCTATCAGAGGAAAAAACTGAAGAAATTCTGGAATGGGCGATAGATTTTGACAAGCTAGAGAATGCGATCAATCTTGAAACTCGAGGGGAGCGACGAGAGATTAACTTTCAAATCGTTCAAGCACTTCGAACTCTCGATTTAAGTGGAGAATTGCTCCCTATTTCAAGCATTAACAATAAAGGAATTAGTGATTTATATCGAATCATCTCTCAAATTGCTCTTGGGGGCGAAGATTTCACAGAACTAACCTGATTTTTCTTTGGTCCCTTTCTTTTTAATGAATACAACTATTATAGAAATAATTGCGGCTAAAATTCCAATTAGTAAATAAAACTTTTGTATAAAATCCCAAAAGTCACCGGGTTGATTTTTAACTAAATTATTTACATATACATAGTCGTATACTTGAATATCATAATTGGTACTCAAAAATGCTCTAAAAAATAGAAATTTCAATCCGTTATCATTGGTAGTAGTATTCCATTGATAAGTATAACAATCATAAATGGAATTGTATTGCATTGCAATCCAATTTTGTCCTTTATCCAAACTTAATTGAACAAAAATAGTTCCTATACTTCCAATAACTCTTATACTAAGGGCAATACTTCCTGAAAGAGTTGAGGCATGTGAGGGCGCTAAAATTTTTATCTTATTCGACTGAATTAAGTCAAAAATTTTTATTGAATACATAGCATCAATAAAAATTACCTCTAGGTTTCCTGAATTATCTATATTTGAAACAAATAAATTCAGGAAAGAATCCGAAGCTTTTACGAATTCTTGCATATTTCCATTTTGATTGAATAGGATTATCTCTCCTTTCTCAGTTCCAACAATAATTTCTTTTTGGTTGTTTTTGTCTATATCATCTATACAGATTTTAGTTACATTACTTGTTAAGGTAAAATTCCATAATAAGTCGGTCGGACCCAAGAAATCAGCTTTTATACAGTCTTTTAGTGCACAAATAATATTATAAACACTAAGAATGATTTCTTTGTGAAAGTCTAAAGGATATGAGATGTCATCTATTGCAAAAAAAGATACTCTATTTGTGGTATCATATGCCCATCTTAGAGTTGAATCTGCATCTACTGCAAAAATATCGTAGGTTTGGCTGAATGAGGTGCCGGTAATTTCATTTAGTCCATCTCCCTCGTAATCCACTAAGGCGATTTTTATAATATCTGAATTCGCTGATGTTAAATATATTCCATGTATAAAATATCCCGTCCCGTTATACCAATTGACTATTCCCCGATAAGATTGAAAGTTATTAACGCCACTCACATAAACATCTAGTAAGCCATCACCATTCGCATCCGATAATGCTAAATCATAGTACCATCCCGAATTCCAATGTTGCCATAAGAAAGTTCCATTATTCGATAAAACTACTAAACGACCCGGATACCACTTATAATGTTGGCTTATAGCAATAATTTCAACTTTACCATCCCCATTAATATCCCCTGTCATTATATCCACAACTCTGAATCGATTATCAGCACCACTTCCCCATGGAGAAATTGCTCCTGTCGTAAAATTAAATACGAGCGTGCTATCATTTTCGTAAACTCTTATATCACCATCTGTTTGATAATCGAAACCTACAATTATTTCATCTAACTTATCATTATCAATATCCGAAATACACATTACAGTGGGCATTACCGGAATTGTAATATTCCATACCTTTGATCCATTTAAATAGAAAACTTTTAACGAATTTAAAGTTCCAATTATAATTTCCTGATGGTTATTGGTATCATTTTTAATGTTCCCTAAACCTGCTACCTTAATCAAATTATCAACAATAATTTCCCTAGTAAGATTAAAATGCGTATAATTGGTATCTGATATCCTTATATTTGCATCATTAAAATTCATGCTTTTATTAGTATACTTAAGAAATGAGGCTGAAATTAAGATAAGAGGTGTAATAATCAAAAAAAGTAGGTATAATTTTTTAAATTTCATTCTATTTATCCCTCAAGCTGGTTAAAGTAAATATAAGGATTAAATTATTTAAGGTCTGTGTTATAGTTATTGGGCAAGCGATATAACAGTCACTTGCATCAACTTTTTTATCGGATCAAACATTTTTTATTGGACTTTAATTAACCTTTTTTTTGTAAATAATTATCATCCTGATAATGATAGTTTTTACATCATAATAAATTTATTATGCCTTGGAAGAGTTGAGAGATATGAGCGAAACGGTGCAAAAAATAATTGAAACTGCGTTAGCAGAGAATCGCGCGGCGCTAATGGAACATGAATCAAAAGACCTCATTGCGGCTTATGGGATTCAATCAGCTCAATATGGTGTGGCTAATACCCCTGAAGAAGCAGTCGAAATTGCACAAAAAATAGGCTTTCCCGTGGTCTGTAAAATCGTGTCACCCGATATCCTCCACAAGACGGATGCAGGTGGAATCAAATTAAATCTCAATACTGAGAATGAAGTTCAGCAAGCATTTAGTGAAATTATGGATAATGTGAAAGCTTACAAAGAAGATGCACAAATTATAGGAATAAATGTACAGCAAATGGCTCCTCCTGGGATTAGTGAAGTGATAATTGGTTTAACCACAGATCCCCAATTTGGGCCTGCTTTAATGTTCGGATTAGGTGGTATTTTCGTTGAAATTTATAAAGATGTATCATTTCGAGTTTGTCCTATTACCGAATACGATGCACGCGAAATGATCGAAGAAATAAAAGCTTACCCAATTCTAAATGGATTTCGAGGTCGTCCTAAGGCCGATGTAGCTACACTCGTTGATATTCTCTTAAAAGCGTCGCAATTAGCTATTGATTTCCCTCAGATTGACCAAATGGATTTGAACCCCATTATTGTTTATGAAGAAGGAAAAGGATGCGCCGTTGTCGATGCCCGAATTATTTTAAAATCTGAGAAAGCAACCTAATTTTTTTAATATTTTCTTTTTCTTCTCTTTATTTTAAGTAGCCAAACTTTGCATCAAACAACAAATAACACATTTGATTAAAAGCCCCTTTGACATCCTCGCGGTCCACTTTAGCATGTTGCATGAAATATGCATTCCGATAAGCCAAAAATAGCATTACTGTAATAAGCTGGATAACAAACTTTGGATGATTTAATAACAGATCTCTCCTTCCCATTTGTTTTACAAGTAAGTGGGAGAACCATTTCTTTAATTGCAACAAAAAGTCTCTTGCCTCTTTTGTGACATCTTTTTTAAAAGTCATAAAGAGAAAATCTTGCATTTGAGCTTCCGTCGGACTGTCCCAATCCGGAAAAACATGGATTTGCATACATTCAATCTGTTCGAATGTTGGCGTGACTAAAAATTTATCAAAGAGACGAAAAAGTTTTTCAAAAATTTCATTGCTTACATAGACATTCTGGGTTAAAGAATAAATTCGAGAAAGAAATTGGAGGCAACTTAGGATTAAATGGCGGTTATAGTCGAGGCCGTAAAAATTTTTAAGATTTAGAGTTTTCGCAATCCGCATATCATTTTGGTAATAATTAGTAGCTTTCAGAAATTTTATAGTTTCCCAGGGAATATCAATCATACAAAGATTTACTAATAATTGTGAATTCTTTACGCATCGATATAGATTGTACAGAATTTCAATATCCGATAGAATAGTTCTATCAAAAAGAAATTTTTCTAGAAATAACTGCCCTTTTTCTAGCATTGATTCCGTTATAACGATATCTGGCGCATTTTTTTCCTGTAATATCGCTAAAATTTCTAAAGCATTCAAGTAATTCTCCACTAACTCCCTTTTTCGTTTTTTCTTCAGGTCCCCTATGTTCTCAAGCACTCGCCCCAACTTATTCTGAATGAATTCAACGTATTTTATTCCATCTGGAGTTAATTTCTTTCGGATAAGATTCCGATAGAATGAGAATAAAGGTAATTGATGTAAAATAAAAAGTCTAGTTCCATCAATATGGGCAATATTGAGTAAATTGGTAATATCCCGCGCTGTAATTAAGTGAAAATATACCACCAACGCATCTTTCATATCTTGAGGTTCCAAGCAATCATGATTATAATGAATTGCAATGCTTCTTGCTAAAAACAAGATAAAATCCTCCAATCTCTTCCGAAAAAAAAGAACATCTGTAGAAACTTTGTAGAAATTCTGAGTATCTAAGTAGTTTATTAATATTCTACGCGCATGAGGTTCTTCCACCAATTGCCCTAATTGTTTAAAAAATTGAGCTGTTGAAATGCTCTCTTTTGCCCTTTCTTCTCTCTTTTGCCCTTTTTGAAGCAATAGCATACATTCGGAACCTCATAGGATAATCCCCCCTCATAGCTTATAAAAATTAATAATATCCTCGTATTCTTGTTATTCGTTTGAAGATAAAAGAAAAAATCTCGGGATTTGCACTAGTTGGTTAGATATATAAAAGTTTTTGGAGCGGCCCTTGACCCATCAGATTCTGAAACAAAAATTATAATTAAGCAGGCACATTTAGATGCACTTGCAAAGAGGATCCCTGAAAAATCAAAGTATCTGGATCCATATGACGCATTAATTGCTGAATCCAAGATATTGAACCATCTTCGATTCCAAAAATTAGGCAAATTTCCGATCGAATCATGGTTATGTCCTAAGCCGGAGATAGAAGATTATATCTTCATGACTCCCCTAAATTTTCGCCTCTTTTTGGATAAGAATGGGTGTTTAGAGTATTCTCAAGAACTCGAAGAATATATTGAACAGAAAGTTTTGCCTGATATTCCATTAATGATAGGCGCTGATCATTCCCTTACTGGCGGCGTCTTAAGGCTGCTCTCAAGAATCTATGGTGCTAAAAATCTCTCTGTAATAATTTTTGATGGCCATTTTGATGCTATTCCTACGAATTTACGGCTTGGATTAGCAAGCTATTCTAAGAACCATAAAGATAAGGTAGTTATTCCTTTTCCCGAGTTTGTCGAATCTATTGATGAACAAACAGAAATTCCTCTATCCTATAACTGCGGGACATTTCTCTATTATTTAATTAAAGAGAAGATTATTCTGCCCCAAAATTTAATTATTTTTGGATGCAATGATTATCCCAATGAGAAATTGAAGGAAATTGAAGACGAAAACATCAAAGCTTATGTTAATTTCTATCTCTCTTATGAAAAAGAAGGCATTAAAATCATACCTAATTTTAAGGATAATGAAAAAATGAAGCATGCATTTAAAGAAGCGTTACAATCCATCCAAACACCCTATTTATATTTGTCAATCGATGTAGATGTAGGCTCATTAAACGAGATTCTCGCCGCTCGTTTCATGGAATTCATTGGAATCGATTCTGACTGCCTGCTTAGTACTATCGAATTACTGCAACGACATTTACAGGATAAAAAAATTGAGCTCATTGGACTAGATTTTATGGAAATCGAAATTTATTATTTGAATGCTGAGTTGAAAAAAAGTGGTAAAACCGATTATACCCTCCAAATAATAGATTCTATCCTGGAAAAATTATTTTACTGAAAGCAAATTTATCTATCCTTCCTCTTCTTAACCAGTTACCCATCCTTCCTCCTCATCTTAACCAGTTATCCATATCTGGTTAAGATCAACTATTTAAAATCCACAGTTCTAAAATAGAAGATAAAATTTCATTCTTTTCTAATTTCAACACTAAAAAATTTTAAAAACTCAATATTGAATGGAAAGGTTAAAAATTCAATACTGTATTGAATAATGAAATGGTTAAACTGAAGGTTGATGAATAAAGTTTGGAAGCCACGATTGAATTAGTGGACTTAAAGAATAAGTTCAAATTGCTCAGAAGCCAAAGCAATTTTTATACGGATGAAGCCAGACGATTTTTACGGTTGAGAAATTCTTTAAATCAGCAAATTGTAGAGTTACTTAATGATTCCAAAGTTGCCAAGAAAAATCGGAATGATCTGAATCAAAAAGTCTCGGAACTCAAGCAGGAGCGTGAGAGTCTTCGCACGCGCTTGGATGAGCTGTTCAAAAAATTCGAAGAGTTAGATTTGCAAGTTAAAAGTACAGAAAATCATCAGTCAATTATCAAGGTAAGACAAGAAATTCATCGGAATGAATGGACGCTTCAAACCCAAAAGATATCGCCTGCGGAAGAAAATGCGCTGGTAGAACGAATAGAACAATTAGAGGCAAAATTATCCAAAATGAAGGATATAAGTAAAATTCTTGCTGAGAGAAGAAAAGTACAAACAGATATCCAGTCCGTAAAAGCAAAACTCAAAAGATCATCTGATCAGATTCGTAAATATTCTCAGGAGAGCCAAATTCATCATAACAAAATGGTTGAATCTTTGAATGCAATTGATAACGAGATTAAAAACAAAGCGGACGAAGCGCACCAGAAATATTTAGAAGCGAAAAGTAAAGCTGACGAATATTATATGAAATCCCAAACCTTGGTTCCCCGCATCAATGAAATTATGGACGAATTGGGTGAGTTCCAGGACATGAAAAATGTTAGCATGGAGAAAGTCACAGAAGTCGTTCAGAATAGAGTAGATAAAGCGGTGGAAAAATTCAAATCAGGAAAACGCCTCACTCTCGAAGAATTTACCCTATTAGTAAAGAGAGGTATGGTTTAATTAATTTTAAATTTCAAACACATACTTTGCCTTTGAAAGAAGTTTTGGACCGCTATTTTTAAGTAAAATAGTATCTTCAATTCTCACTCCCCCAACATCGGGAATATAAACTCCTGGTTCAATAGTAAAAATATTATTCTCTATTAGGATATCTTTACTCTTCAATGAAAGCCATGGATATTCATGTACATCTAAACCCACCCCATGCCCAAGAGAATGGACAAAATATTCTTCGTAGTTTTGCTCAGCTAGCCTCTTTCTAGTTTTCTCTTCAACATCACTTGCTTTTTCTCCTACAATACAGTCTTGAATAGCACTTTGTTGCGCCTCGAAAACTAAATTGAAAAGTTCCAATTGTTTTGGATCAGGTTCTCCAAGCACCACTGTTCGTGTCATATCTGAGCAATAGCCCTCGCATTTTGCACCTAAATCGATGATGATAAGATCACCCCGCTCTATTTTCTTGTCCGACGAAGAACCATGCGGGAATGCAGAACGACTACCCGATGCTATTATAGTTTCGAAGGGAATGGCTTGTGAACCTGCTTTTCGCATGCTATATTCCACTTCCGCGGCTATTTCAATCTCAGTCTTTCCTTCTTCTATGTTATCTAGTGCAATTGCTGCTCCCCTATCCCCTAACTGACAAGCCTTCCTTATTAAGTCTGCTTCCTCTTTATCTTTTACTTTTCGTAAGTCATCTATTAAGCTTGATCCATTTTCCAATTGCGGGAATTCATATTTTTGCAATAAATCTTGGTATTGCTTGATACTCATCGAATCATCTTCGATTCCTACTTTCTTAATCTGATTTTTTTCGAGTTCCTTTTTTATTTCTGGAAAAATTTCACTCTTCTTTTCAAGTTTCATGACTTCACAGAATTGGGCTTTGGTCTGTGCCTCCTCGTATTCCAACTCCGGAACATACAGCTGAGACGTGCTTCCAGCAATAATCAATAAATAGGCAGAGGATCTACTAAAAAAGTTCGTAAAATAATAAACATTCGTTGGATTTGTTATTAGAAAGGCATTAAATTCTCTCTTTTGAAGTATTTTGTCAAATTCTTTAATTCTATCTCTCATAGAACTATCCTTCCAAAATTATTATGTTTCAACTTCTAATACCAAATTTCTTTAACATTTCTATAAGGGTCGCAAGAGGCAACCCGACCACATTATAATAGCACCCTTCTATTCGCTTGATAAAGCTTGCCGCGCCCTCCTGAATTTTATAGGCGCCCGCAGCATCCATGGGTTCACCCGAATTTACGTACTTCTCAATCTCTTTATAATCCAATTTTCGCATTTCTACCTTGGTTTTTTCCAGTTCCAGTTCCATCCGACCTGATTTTTTATCCAACATGACTACCGCTGTATAGACAAAATGGGCGGTTCCGCTCAGCATTTTTAACATTCTTATTGCATCCTGCTTATCCCTTGGCTTCTCTAAAATCCTATTATCCTTGACCACAATTGTATCTGCTGCAATAATAATTCCTTCCTCAATTTCACCTGCCGCTGCTTTTGCTTTCTCGATCGCGGTATTTTTAGCATATATTTCTGGATCTATTCCTTCCTCTGGTACTTCTTCGATTGTTTGATCAATGACTTGAAACTTAATCCCCATTTTCTCTAATAGCATCTTCCGCCGCGGAGAACCACTGGCTAAATAAATTCTGATTTTTTTCATAATTGTTCAAATCTTTAACAGATTTAGATTCAGATCTTTATTAGAATTCTCACGTATAAAGCAGCCCCCTACTTTAAAAAAGGTGAATTGATGGATTATAATCCTTTTTTAATTGCTTTCCCGAACGGATTATCATAGTTCTGAATGGATTCCAGTATCTTCTGATGTTCGGGCAGAATATATCCATTTTTGACTGCTTCTTCACGTAGGGCTTCAATCATTCGAGGGATATCAATATTCGCCGGGCATAGCTCTTTGCATCGATTACATCCGCTGCACAAATACAATCCTGCCGCCAAAGCCATATCAATCCCCTTTATCATAGCTGCTTTCACGAGTCCTATAGGTCCGGTTGACACTTCAGAGTGGAAAATCTCGATCCCCGCCTGTTGTATTATTGGGCAGGCGATGAAGCAACGACCGCAATTTATACAGTACAGGAGTTCTTCAAACCCTCGCTCCAGCGCCTTAGAACGGTAATCATCGACCAGTACGACATGGACTTCCTGCGAACCGTGCATACCCAAAATTTCAATTCCATGAATGTCCGAAGTCCCACTTGGGCCTTTAATGAACGAGCAATAGGCTCCACGCAAATCAAAGGTGGCCTCCATTACACGCAGTACCGTTATCGCATCCTTCCATGTGGGCACGACTTTATCGATGCCTGCAACTGCGATATGCTTCCGAGGCAAGCGTGTAATCAATGAAATATTCCCTTCATTTTCAACAAGCCCGATACTTCCTTCATCTGCCACCACGACATTCGCACCCGTAACTCCCACATTTGCATTCAGGATCTGTTCCCGTAACCTCTCACGCCCGATGCGGACAATGTCCCTCGGATCCGCGGCGACTGGAATGCCATAATATTCCGAAAAGACCTGAGCTATATAGCTAGGTTCGAGGTGAACGGCCGGACCAATAGGCAAACTTGGTAATTGTTTGGAAATCTGGATTATCCGGTCCCCGATATCCGTCTCCACAACTTCGATACCTTGCGCTTCAAGATGTTCCATTAAACCGATCTCTTTTCCCGTATTGGTCTTTGATTTAACTATCAATGGTTCTCCTTCGACCTCTTTCAGAATATAATTGATGGCTTCTTCTCGAGTCTTAGCAAGGCAAACCTGACAGAATCGTGCTTTCAAATTCTTGACGGCTTCATCCACCAATTTATCTAAATTTCTCACAATTTCTTTCTTCAATTCAATGAACTCTGGTTGCAACGGTTTTAACCGCTCACTCTTCATTACTCTCCCTGTATAACCTACGGATAAGGCAAGCCGTAAACCGCCTATTGTTTCAATTCCCCGCTGCAGTTTTTCCATAACTTGATCAAAAATTTCTCGTGCCATTCTTCTACTCTCCCTGTGTTGCTAATATAGGCAAGTCAGAAATTAATCCCGCTGCATATGCCACCAAATTGATCAATTCCAATACTTGCACCTTATGCTCAAATAAATTCCTCACCGTTTCCAAATTATAATAGCAGGTTGGGCATGCAGTGATGATATTCTTATTACGCTTGGCTAAATCCAAGCTCATTAGGGTCATCTGATTCCGCAAGTCAATGAAGGGGTCCTTGATCGGACCTCCACAACAATTAGCATGTTCTTTTGTATATTCCATTTCCTTGAATTGAATGGCTGGAATAGAATTAATAATGAAGCGTGGTTCGTCGTAGATACCACAATAGCGTCCCAAATGGCACGCATCATGATAAGTCGCTTTGATGGGAACTTCCTTGGTTAAGGATAGTTTGCCCTCATGGATTAATTCCGCAATCACTTGGGTACTATGTTGGACAGGGATTTTAAATGATTCATCCACTCTTGGATAATCCTGAATAAATGTTTTATAACATTCAGGGCAATTCACTATGATTTTTCCAACATTATGATTCTGAAAATATTCAATATTTTGTTTCACCTTTTTATTCGCTTCTTCAAGTTGCCCTATCATGAATAATACACCGCCACAACAGGGCTCATCCTCTAGCACCATAATTTC
>Ga0315310_10000106_pt1 | contig 56739 bp, 57 predicted proteins | sample TDP5_MG_FD_203630 | JGI IMG/M metagenome (GOLD analysis project Ga0315310, IMG submission 203630) | Freshwater sediment microbial communities from Lake Towuti, South Sulawesi, Indonesia - TDP5 | ecosystem: Environmental > Aquatic > Freshwater > Lake > Sediment | place: Indonesia: South Sulawesi...
CCACTATGTTGGCTGTGCTCCCTATCATGGTCAGGTTTCCGAGGTAGCAGGCTCCGAAGAGAATGCCCCAATAGGATGGAAACATGTCGTAGCCTACTTTCTCAAGGCTGTGAACTATCGTTGTAAGGGTTGCGACTGCAAGGATGTTATCCATGAAGGCGCTCAACCCGCCGGCGACCCATGTAAGCATTACCGTTATCGAAACCGTGCTTACGCCTGCGAACCTTAGTACGCTTTGAGCTATCAAATCGGTTATCCCTGTGAAGGCTAGAGTTCCGACAGATGTGAAGAAGAATATGAAGAAGGCGAGGCTCCACCATTCAATCTTGGTCTCGAAGATATGTCTGGCTCTTTCTCCGCTTAAAAAAAGGGAGATCCCAGCCATGATTACGGGGACCGCGAGGAGAAGGCTGTTCGTCGAGAGACTTAATGCGTTTTCAAGCGGGTGGTGGACCACGAGCCCTCCTATCGTTGCTAGGAAGACTATCCATGGGACGCGCATAGACCTAGACGATGGAGGTTCATCGGTTTTTCCAACTTCGGGCGCATTTTTCATTCCAACGTTCAAGGCGTGAACGTAGGGTTTCCAGTAGAGTAGAGCTAGGGCTATTGTTAGAACTAGGGCGGCTACGCCTACAGGTATAGCCCAATGGATGAAATCTATGAAGGTTAGTTTCCCCTCGAAGGCTAAGAGGACGCCTATTGGGTTCCCTATGACAGTGTAGCTGCTTCCAACATTGGTGGCCATAACTGTGGCTATCACCATGGGCAAAGGATCTAGATTGTAGCGTTTGGTAATTCTGAGCGTCAAGGCTGTAACGAAGAGGATGGAGGTAACCTCGTCCACAAGCGCTGCAAAAAGCGTGGAAATTACGAGGAGACCTGCGAAAAGCATAGTACCGCTTCGGCTGAAGACCTTCATAATCTTCTCTAGGAGGTACTCGAAGAAGCCTCTATCATCGAGGAAGCCTACAACGGTCATCATCCCCATGAGGAAGACGATTACGTCGAAGTGGGCGTAATTCAAAAGGTGGGGAATGTCTAGGACTCCCATAAAGAACATTATCGCAACTCCAGCTGTAGCGAAGGCAAGCCTAAGCCTCCAATACGTTATCGCGCCTAGGATTATGGCTAGAAAAATTGTCATAGAGATTGCCTGCTGAAAATTCAGCTTGAAATAGATGGAGAGAAGTGCTACGATAACTACGCAAGCAACGTAGCCAACAACCTTGAGGATATTCGCCGAGACCATAACCAAACGATCCTTTAAAGACCTTCGCCAGTATACCTGGAAAGCAGATATTTCCCTAGACTGTATGAGAAGTATGAAGATAAATCTAATCCAGATCGAGAGGAAGCTTAGGGTTCTCTCAAGCTCTTGAGGCCCTATGCTGCTTACGCGTTTCTATCCTTTAGCCCAATTATCTCCTTTGAGCTATGTCTTAAATCACTGTATACACTAAACGATCTCTTATACGATTTATGCGTCACAACGCTGACGTCGAGGATTCGATTTTGTCGATTAATTGGTACATAGCAGTGTAAGAGATCGAGTAGTTGGGATCGAGTTTCTTTAGCCTCTCTTTCAGACGTCTCATCTTTCTCATGAACTTCGACATTTCCCCCTTCTCTAAGATATCCAACCATTCCCCAGAGGTCGCTAGGAATGACTTTTGAAACACCTCAGCTTCAGGCAAGTTCATCTGAATGCTCCCGTAAAGGTTTGGGTCCTCAGAAGCGACGGCCTCAGCTAGCATTAACAGTAGCTTATAGGTCGGCCCAGCAAACTTCTTCCCTTGCCTGAACTTTCTGGACCTAGTCAATGTGTCGCATACGACCAAGCCTACAAAGTGCGGGAACGCCAAAGTTAAAGACATTAATCGATCATGCTCCCTCGGAGACATTAGGTAGACCTTCGCACCTCTCTTCTCCAGCCAACCCCCGACCTCTTTCGCAAGTTCTCTCTCTCTGGTGTTCGTCGGCGTTAAGACCCATCCCTGTCCTTCAATCTTCTCGGCTCCCGGGCCGAAGAGAGGATGCGTTCCCAAAGCTGTCCCAGTGTTAATGTACTCATGCATTATGGCGACTGCAGCCTCCTTCACCGAGCAGATATCCATCACTGCTTGATGCGGTTTCAGGTAACGGGAGGTTTCCCGAACTACATTCTTGAAGCTGTCTATCGGAACGGCGAGCAGTACGGAACTCGCTTGACTGACTGCAGAAGCCTTGTCCATAACAGAGACGTCAACTTCCCTGCTCACCTTTCTCAGCGCTTCTTCACTGACGTCTGAAACAGTTACCGGGATGCCCTCGTTTGAAAAGAATCTTGCAAACCACCGGCCCATTCTACCTGCGCCGATTATAGCGATTCCTCGATGCCACGGCATATCCTTTCTAAACCTCGCGAGATCTCTTGCTCCGGTACGGTCAACGCAATTCTGAAGTGGTCGCGATAGTCGCCGAAAGCGGTTCCAGGGGTCACAGCTACTCCCTGATCAAGGAGATTGAGGGCGAATCTCTCGGAATCGAGGTTTTCATACTTCGGAAAAATGTAGAACGGCGCGTCGGGTCTAATGAACCGAAGCCTAGTCTTTGACAGAACTCTACATGCTACATCAGCACGACGCCTATACTCTTCCCTTATCTTCTCTGCAATCTGTACCCTCAGCTCCAGAGCCTTGAGAGCCGCCTCCTGAATGAAGACTGGAACGTTTGTCACCGACATAAAATTGAGCTTCACTATTTTCTCGGCAAGTTCCTCAGACGTGACCGAGTAGCCGATCCGCCATCCAGTCATCGCGAACGTCTTGGAGAAACTCTTCACAAGTGCATTATTGCCATTAAAGTCCAGAATACTCTTCGTTTTCACGAAGCTAATATCAGAATACACTTCGTCTGACAAGATCGTGAACCTCTCGTCAACCGTAGAGATGACCTCTTCGAGATTCCTTTCGTTCAAGGCTACGCTCGTTGGATTACTGGGATTACATAGAATTAACAACTTCGTCCGTCCATCTATGAGCTTGCCTAACTCCTTGATATTAATCTGCCAGCCAGAGTCCACTTCAGTTCTAAGAAATCTCACTTCCACTCCAAGGTTTTTCGCGATCAACTCATATGCGGTCCAGTGGGGAGTAGGGATAATGACGTTTCCGCCGTTCTTAAGCAGTAGGTACATTATTACGAAAACAGCCCACTTTGAACCGGGTGTAATCACTATCTGATCCGGAGAAACATTATGAATGTTCGCGAGCGCTTCTCTAAGCTTCATCTCACCAGCGCCGGAGCCGTACTTCGTCCTTCCTTTTCGAAGTGCCTCATATGCAGCCTCAACTATCTCTCGTGGAGTCTCCTGATCAGGATCGCCTATGTTGAGCTTGACTATCTTCCTCCCTTCACTCTCCAGCTTTATGACCTTCTCGTTCATCTCGTACAGCATTTCTCTTCAGCTCGCCCTTGGGTAGGAGCCCAAGATCTTTACGAAAGTCGACTTCTTCCTGAGGCCTTCCAAAGCCTCTTTACAAATCGCGTCCTTTCTATGCCCCTCAAAATCCAGGTAGAAGTTGTACTCCCAAGGGTTCTGCTTGGTTGGCCTAGACTCAATTTTCGTCAGGTTGATACTTCTAACCGCGAACTCCTGAAGCGCATCGTACAGCGTGCCGGGCAAATGCTTAACGGAGAAGATTATAGATGTCTTGTCTCGTCCCGAAGGTGGAGCGTCATCCTTCGACAGAACGAAGAACCGTGTATAGTTGTTCGGACTATCCTCTATAGCTTTTCTAATGATCCTCATGCCGTAGACCTCAGCTGCCTTTTCGCTCGCTATTGCAGCTGAATCTACCAGCCTCTTGTCTCTTATCATCTTCACACTGCCTGCTGTATCGTATGTTGAGACCACTTCGCAATTCAAGGTCTCTAAGAAACGTCTACATTGAGCTAAAGCTTGAGGGTGAGAGTACACTACTTTAATATCGCTTAATTGCGTCTCTGGGTTGGCTATCAAACAGTGGACAACTCTCAGATTTATCTCACCGCTCACTTGAAGGCTGGAATCTAGGAGCAGATCGTAGGTCTCGTTGACGCTACCCTCCAATGAATTCTCTATTGGAACGACTCCGAAGTCACTCTCCCCCTTATCGATCGTTTCAAAGACTGTGCGCAAGCTCTTACAGGGCCTAACTGACGCAGTTGGCCCGAAAAACAGAAAAACTGCTTGCTCGCTATAGGCGCCTACCTCGCCTTGAAAGGCCACGTTGGGAGTTTTGTCGGAGCTGCGCGCTCTTGGGTGCATAGTGATCTTTTCTTCTGTGCTCTGGAGGCTCTGAACCCTTGTGCACATCCTCATGATTTCTCTATAGATCGATCTTATGTCTGAGACAGCTAATCCTAGCGCTTTCGCTTTCTCAGAGAGTCTTGCGTAGACATCCTCCTCTCTTCCTTCGTCTATGATGGGCAGTCTTTTTTTCTTTTTCAGAACTCCAATCTTTCGAGCCAGTTTGACTCTCTTCTCTAAGAGGTTAAGAATTTCTCGGTCGATCTTATCTATTCTGCTTCTGAGCGAAGAAAGCTCTCTCACAGTTTATCTCCTCAACAGGACCCTCGGGATGTAGCCTCCTCGAAGCATATGGTCTGCTAACACTATTGCAACTCCGGATTCAACGACTGGAACAGCTTTAGGAACTACGCAAGGATCATGCCTTCCCTTGACTTGAATCGCTTCTTCCCGCATCTTCTCCAGATTGACCGTCTTCTGTTCTCGGGGGATCGACGATGTTGGTTTGAAAGCGACCCTGACTACTATAGGCATCCCTGTAGATAGTCCGCCTAGAATCCCACCCGCATTATTGGTCAAGGTCACAATCTTTCCGCTTTTGATAGCGTATGCATCATTATTCTGTGAACCGGTCAACTCGGAAGCTTTGAATCCCACTCCAAATTCAACGCCCTTAACTGCGGGTATATCAAAGAGGAGCTTGGCGATATCAGCGTCCAGCGAGTCAAACAACGGTTCACCGACACCGACTGGAACATTCAAGGCATGACATTCTACCAGCCCGCCTAAGCTCTCACCTAGTTTTCTAGCTTTTTTAATCGCTTCTTCCATGCTCTTAGTACAATTGAGGTCGGGACATCTAACAGAACTCTTGTAGGTGTAAGCCTGGATCTGCTCGACCGTGGGGAGCGTATCTACTCTTAGAGATCCTATCTTAAGGGTAAACGCAAGAACCTTTATGCCGATCAGGTCCAGAAGCTTCTTGGCTATTGCGCCTGCCATTACGAATGCAACGGTGATCCTACCGGAGAACCTGCCTCCACCGCGGTAATCGTTATACCCCCCATACTTCATTCTAGCAGGATAGTCTGCGTGTCCCGGTCTAGGAGTATCCTTGATCAACTCGTACTCTCCAGGCCTAGCCCTTTTATTCATAGTGATGACACATATCGGCGCACCAGTTGTGAAACCGTTGAAGACGCCCGATAGAATCAGAGACTTGTCTTTCTCTCTGCGAGATGAGACGACTTTGGTTTCCTCTGGGATCCGCTTTGCCAACTCACTGTCGATGTCGCTTTCGGAAAGCTCAAGCCCGGCTGGACAGCCGTCGACTACAACCCCGACGCATTTTCCGTGACTTTCGCCGAAACATGTCACGGCGAATTCTTTTCCAAAGGTGTTACCTGCCAATGACGTCCCCTCCCAATGATCTTAAGTCCTCAAAGAACCTCGGGTACGACTTACTCACACAACTAGCATTGTAAATCTCAGTCTCTCCATCAGCACCCAACGCAGCCACCGAGCAAGCCATAGCTATCCGATGATCACCGTGCGGGTCAACCGTAGCCCCGCGTAGTTTACATGGACCATCCACGACAATGTCATTTTCGACGGCGGTAATCTTGGCTGCCATTCTATTCAACTCAGTTACCAAGGATTCTATCCGATCAGACTCCTTTATCCTCAAACGCTTAGCATTTCGTATCACAGTTCTGCCCCTAGCGTAACAAGCGAGCACAGCGCAGACGGGAGCTAGATCGGGAATATCCCTTGCATCTATCTGAACAGCCTCCAGTGGTCGCGCACCCTCAACCTCGACGCATTCATCGCGAACTTTGAGATCGGCGCCCATCTCCTTCAATATCTCTACGATGGCACCGTCGCCTTGAATTGTACGTTTTTCCAGATTCGCCACTGTTATCTTAGAGGAGGTCACTGCAGCTGCTGCTAGTAGGAAAGCCGCGGATGAGTAGTCCCCTGGAATAGTCCTACTATAAGGCGCTAAGCACTGGTTGTTGGGAATAAGGAACTTCCCCGCGTCCGGTGACCATCTGACAGTTACCCGGTGGTCTCTTAGGACCTCCAGAGTCATCTCCACATATGAACGGGACTCAAGCGTGGATGAGAGTCGAATCTCAACGTCCGCCCTAGCCAAAGGGGAGGCGAAGAGTAGGCCTGAGATAAATTGAGAGCTAATGTCGCCGGGAATGGAAGCAACCCCGCCTCTGATGCCCCCTCCATGAACGACCAATGGCGGTCGTCCGCTTCCATCCAAGGAATAGCAGACTACTCCCAACTGCCTCAAAGCTACGAGTAAGGGTTCCATAGGTCGCTTTCTAAGCGATTCTCCACCGGTAAGCTTAGTGACCCCTGACCGATTTGCGGTAATAGGCGTGACGAAACGCATAGTCGCAGCCGATTCGCCGCAATCTATCAGGTCCTTTGTCATCTCAAGACTTGAGGTACCGCTCACAATCCATTCAGCCTCTTCCTCTTCGACCTTCGCCCCGTACGCTCGAACAGCGTTTACCGTTGCCTCGGTATCATCGCACACTAATGGTCTCTTTATCTTAGATTCGCCATCAGCTAGGGAAGCCGCGATCACCGCTCGATGCGTGTAGGCCTTAGATGAAGGTGCTTCGACCAACCCTATCAGACTGGAAACTCCTCTGATAGTTACTTTAGTCATTATCTGCTCCAACCACATGGGCTTTTACGCGATTCACTCGAGCTTGAATCACTTCTCCTTCGAGAACATTCCAAGCTTCTTTGACCTCCGCGATAGAATCTTCAGGAACAACAGCTGCGACGGCAGGCCCCTTTCCCGAGACTCCAGCTGCAATCGCGCCCGCTGCTAGTGCGTCGACAGCGCCCTTAATATCGTAACCTAATGCCGCGGAATAGATGAGTCCGTTGAACGTCATCGCTGACCAATATCTGCCCAGTAGAGCTTCCCGGTAAGCAATATCGACCAGCGGAGCCATTTTCTTCATCTTCTCTACATTAGAGCGTGCGGTGTACGTCTTCGACGAGGGCACGTGGAACAGAACAACATAGTCTTCTTTTAATCTGAACTTACGCTTGATCTGTTGAGCAATATTATCCGTGATGACTATGTTGCCAAAGTAAGACGCGCATGCATCGTCGAAAGCCCCTGTTATCGTCACTTCCGCGTCCTTCGCAGCATCCACACCAAGCTTCACCACGTCGAGATCGCTCAATTTCTTTCTCAAGGCTGCTAAAGTGGCGAGGGAGATCGCGTTGGCGGCGGCGCTGCTACTCTTCATTCCTCTGGCGATTGGGATATTGGAGCTGGTCTCAACAGAAGCGCCGTATTCTGCTTCCACCTTGAATCTTCGCAAAACTCGCGTCACGACTTTCTGTATGAGATTCTTATCCTCGCCGGGGTCGGAAAGTATTCTTCCCTCTACTATGGCAGGTTCATCTGTCAGTTCAACCTTTGCTTTCGTCCATAGATCTACTCCGAGAGCAGCTCCTCTACCAGTAGCGATCGCGTTCACAATGGTCGCGGCACCATAAGCAACAGCGGCTGCGGACAACACGCTCACCGTCCAGTCAGCTCTTGTATCACAGCTCTACGCATTACTTCAATTGGAGGCGAATGATTCGTCCATATCTTGAAAGCTTCAGCACCTTGGTGAACCAGCATGCCAACCCCTGTGATAGCCTTGGCGCCAGCGGCCTCCGCTTCGCGCAGTAGCATCGTCTTCACTGGATTGTAGACAATATCGAAAACTACCATGCCTGAATGTAGTACCTTTCTTGTAGCCACTGTCTGCCCGGTTCTAGGATACATCCCAACCGATGTGGCGTTGATTAGAATGTCCGCACCTTGTAATGCTTCAAGAAGAGAATTTCCAGCTAACGACCTCGCTAGGATCTTCTTCCCGAGTCTCTGCTCGATATCCTTCGCTAAAATGACGGCTAGATGTTTAGTTCTGTTGAGAATGAGTATGCTTCTTGCTCTTCTAGCTAGAGTGAAAGCGATAGCTCTTGCGGCGCCTCCGGCCCCGATCAATACGATCCTTTTGTTGGATGGATCTTGATGCTGCCCTTCAAGCGCCCTCGCAGCGCCCAAACCGTCAGTATTGTAGCCGATGAGTCTCCCTTCATCGTTGAGAATAGTATTTACCGCTCCTATCTCTTGAGCTGCTTCATCCAACTCGTCAAGAAACTTGATGACAGCGGTCTTGTGTGGAGTCGTTACGTTGAATCCTCGAATATTGAGAGCTCGCATCCCAGTCATCGCTGATTTCAAATCTTGCGGGGCTACACGAAAAGGTAGATAGACGCAGTTGAGACCGAGCTTCTTGAAGGCTGCATTATGCATTCTTGGGCTTGGTGAATGTTCGATGGGATCGCCGATAACCCCGTATATATCGCTTACGCCAATCGACATCGGTCAGTTGAACCCCATCAAACTGTAGATCTTCCTCAACTCGGATATCGTAAGTTGCCCTGGCGCTGACTCCAACCCCTTTCGAATTGAAGCGAATGTGAAAGCCGATCCATAGAGTGGGGATAAGACTCGGGAAGGAATTCCCAATTTCCCCGTGGCGAAACAAACGATTCTAGCTGCTCGACGGGCCTTTAAGATGAACGACAGAAGCAAGCAGTTGTCCTCGATCTTCGTTGCGCTGCATACTAGCTTACATATATAGGCGCCAGCATCGACCTCACGCTTGAGAATATTGTCCAGTTCAGATTCCCGCAATGTTCCATTGAGGTTATGAAATGATATGATAGGCTTGGACCCAGCCTGCTGAATTTCTCGAACAATCGTCTTAACGTTCTCAGTCGATAACTCGATATCAACGTAGTCGAAGCCTTTCTTAGCAGCTTCAACGAGGGACTCGATTCTCTCCTTTTCGGTACCCTTGAATCTGCCGCCCTCAGACCGCTTCCTGTTCGTCGCGATTACCGGTATATCAGTTGAGTCGGGTATCTTCTCGAGGCTTTCGATTCTTCGAAGGCTGTCTAATCTAAATTCAATGTAGTCGGCTTCATATCGTTCAGCCGTTCTAGTGAGAGCTAACGCTCTACCCAATGTCTCTGCAGGAATCGTGACCGCGATCTCTATTCTCATCGTTCTAGAATTGACTCTCCTTTCACGAGTATTCCGAAGTGCCGCCCCCCGTGCTCAATACGCGCCAGAACCTCGTCTCCGACCTTCATCTCGACTACGGATTTGGAGCCTGCTTTCGTCACGAGTCTTATGGTCTCCGCGTTTTGTACAATAGTCTTCAGCTTCCTCCCTTGACCCTCCGCCTCGATCAACATTAAAGGTCTCCTCTCGATCTTGACTCGACCGACGTTGGCGATTCTAACGCGTCCTTCTCTGTTCAGAATGGCGACCTCGTCTCCAGCCTTCAGTTCCGAAAGGTACTTCGTCTTGTTGCCTGGCGTAAGAATGTAGAGAGACACTGGACCTGCATTCACTCGAAAAGGCCTAGGATCGACGTATTCACTCTCATGAACTTCAGCTTGAACGAGAAATAGCCCTGACGACTGACAACCGACCAAGATTCCTTCACCGGGTTCCATCAAGTCGCAAGTGTCAACGCAAACCCTGGCACCGCTACCCAAAGGTTTCAGACCTGTCACCTTGGCGGTCGAGAGTTCGATTATGGGGTGTACTGCTTTGACGAGGTTTGAGGTTTGAGTGATCTCAAGGAGATCGCGTGACTTCAGTACGATTCCGTCAGCGCCCAGCTCGAGCGTCTCGAGACCGACCTTGGCTTCATTAACGCTGGAAGCCACAAAGAGTAACTTGCTTCTTCCATGTACTTTGGAGATTAGATTCTCCAAAGGGATTATCTTCCAGTCAGAGCAGCTGATTATTATGTAGTCAACTCCAGAATTTGCGGCATCGACCACAAGCTCTTCATCAGCTCTTCCCTTGATTTCCACCTTGACAGCGACGATTCCGCATTGCTGCTTTATCTTCACAGTCTCCTCCTTGTCGACGTTTTTAAGGACTAGAATATCAGCATCTTTCGTGCTTGCGATTTTCTTTGCACCGTACGCTTTGGATAAGTCTATATCACTTTCGTCTACCAGTACTGCGTCGCAGAAAGCTGCAGATGATTGCAGGAGCCGCTTTTTCTCGTCTTCAGGAGTAGACGCTTCGATTTCAATCCATAACTCCTTCAGCGTGTATCACCCAGCAGTTTAAGAGCTTCTTCTACAGTAGCATCGCGATGAACTATGGCTGATAGAGCTTTGGTCATGCCGGTCGGATTCTCATGTTGAAATACGTTCCTTCCGATAGAAACGCCGACGCCACCGGCCTTGATTGAACCGGATGTTGCCTCTAAGACATCCCTTTCGGTCTTAGCTTTGGGGCCGCCAGCGATAATGACAGGTGCTGGGCAGCCTTGAACGACTCGCTGGAACGTCTCAACGCTTCCTGTGTAGTTTGTCTTAATGATGTCCGCTCCCAATTCTGCTCCAAGCCTCGCCGCATGGGCAACCGTCTCAGGATCATACTCGTTGGTGACATTTGGGCCTCGCGGGTACATCATGGCCAACAGAGGAACCCCTAGGTTGTCACATTCATCAGCGATATTCCCGAGCTTCATCAACATCTCATGTTCGCTTGGAGCACCGACATTTATGTGGACGGAAACAGCGTCCGCCCCCATCCTGAGCGCCTCTTCAACGGAACAAACCTTCACCTTCCGGTTCGGATCCGGCCCCAGCTTCGTGCTGGCAGAGAGGTGGACGATCAGTCCGATCGAACCAGTGTTAACTGTTTTCGCGATTCCTTTATGAACCACGATCGCATCAACATCTCCCTTCGCGAGCTTGTCCACTATTTCTTGCATATTCACGAGCCCTTGGACAGGCCCTAAAGTGACCCCGTGATCCATGGGAATGATCACGGTTCGCCCGTCACTCCTGAAGATCCTGTTCAACCTCTTCTTCTTACCGATATCCAATCCTTTCAACTCCTAAATGTAGCCGCTTTTGACGAGATATTCAGCGACCAAAACAGCGCCTTTTGCAGCGCCCATCTTGGTGTTATGTGAGACGAGGACGTACTTGATACCGTTCTCAAGCGCGTTGTCCTTCCTTATTCGGCCGACGACCGTGGTCATGCCGCCGTGAACGTTTCTGTCAAGTCGAGGTTGCGGTCTGAAAGGATCATCGTTTATAGTTAACAGTTCTTGAGGCGCTGAAGGCAACCCGGACTCTCTAAAGACGCCTCCGAACTTACTCATAGAATCCCGTACGTCATTCACCTCGCATCTCTTCTTGGTGGATAAGAAGACCGCCTCTGTATGTCCCTCCCGAACATTCACTCTCGTGCACGTGCAACTGATCTTGAAATTGGCGTGATTCAAGATTCCGCTGTCGTACCTTCCGAGGATCTTCAGCGTCTCAGTTTGAACCTTCTCCTCCTCGCCTGGTATGAAAGGAATAATGTTGTCGACTACGTCCAACGCAAGAACGCCTGGAGATCTACCAGCGCCTGAGACTGCTTGCATGGAAGTCATTAGAACCTTTTCGATTCCATAGTCGTCGAAGATGGGCTTTAGAGATACGACAAGGCCGGTTGTAGTGCAATTCGGGATCGGCATGATGAAACCGCGCCATCCTCTACTCTTCTTCTGGAGTTCGATGAGTTTGGCATGATCGAGGTTTACTCCTGGCACAAGTATGGGAACATCACTTTCATACCTGAAGGCTGAAGCTGTGCTTACTACTGGTCTCTCCTTTGCAAATATCGGTTCCAGTATCTTTGCTTGCTCGGATTCTATGCCTGTGAAGATTAGGTCCACGTCCTTCAGATCTAGACTAGCGGCATTCTCAACCTTCATTTCTAAGATTCGGCTTGGAGGAGGCTCCTCGCAGTACCATCCCAAACCTCCTGTCTTCTCAGCTCTCAAAGCTTCCTCGTAGGTTCTTCCAGCAGATCTCTCGGAGGCTGCTAGTGCAGAGATCTTGAACCAAGGGTGATTATCTAGAGCTGATATGAATTGTTGTCCAACGACACCTGTGGCACCAATTAATGCAACTCTAATCATTTTTATCCCCCCTTCAAGGAATCTCTTATCAATGCCATAGCCTTCTCTCGATCATTCCAACTTACGAAGACGATTATGCTCGAGGTTATTGTGAAGATTCCGAAGATATTGATACGGTTCTGCCGAAGAGGTTCTGAGATTCTTCCGACCACCCCATGAGTTTCTTCGAGTCCAACCCCTCTCACTTTTAGAAAAGCTAGACCTTGCCTAACAGCCATCGCCACAGTCCCCTTGTGGCGGAGAACTATCGAGTGTATTGGCTGTAGCAGGTCGTCAAGTTGATCTTGTGGGATGTACGCGATCAGTGAGTCGTAGTTAATTGAAGCTCCTAGCAGTGGAACCCTTCGATCCCTGATCTTTGCGACAATCTCCGGTATAACAGCTGGCTCCTCTGATATTCCTTGTCCTACGATAGTTAAAGACGCAACTTCACGTTGGCTTGCCAATTCGCAGCATAACTCCCTCGGAAAAGCTCCTGTGATAAGAGATCCCTTCGCATCCAGTCGGCCTTCGGAATAGTTGATCACTCTAACTGGAATAGCCTCATCTTTGTACTTTAACGCCTTCTTGTGAACGAACTTCGTTCCCGAGTCAGCGATTCTAGCTAATACGTCTGCATCAACTTCAGATAGTCTCTTGGGCTTTTGCACCAGTTTCGGGTCAGCTGTCAGGATCCCATCTACATCCGTCACTAGCACGACCTCGTCAGCCGATAAGTATCTAGCTAGAATGAACGCGGTGGTATCGCTTCCCCCTCTCCCCAGCGTTGTGATCTTTCCGTCAAGCGTCTTGCCGACGAAGCCTGGTATCACTGGAACAACGTTTTGTTCAATCAAAGGTTGAATGTATCGTTTGATCCGCTTTCGACAGGCTTCAAGCAGAGGAGCTGCATCTCCGAAGGATTGATCTGTAATAATCGGCCAGTCTGAGCCAGTCGGATCAAAGTAGCGTGACTTCACTCCCTTGGCGGACAGAGCTGTCATAAAGATACGTGAGCTAGTCCTCTCTCCCATCGAGAGTATGTCATCCAACTCTTGGCGTGCGACTTCGCCTCTTGAAGCTTTATTAGCTGTCTCCAAGAGATGGTCAGTCGTTTTCCCCATGGCTGAAACAACGACTACAAGCTTCGACCCCTTGGCAACCTCATCCGCTATCGCGCCGACGGCTTTTGAGATCCTCTCTCCATCGCCTAGCGTAGACCCTCCGAATTTGACGACCAGACGCCTCAAACGTTTTTTAGATTCTACCATAGTTATTTCAAACCACCAAAAAGCTCAGAAAGCCCGGGACGCGTTAAGAAGAGCTCGCTGAGCTCAGTTAAAGTAGAAATAGTAGTAGCCAAAGAACACGTTGCTTAAGTCAGTCTTCTGAGACATTCGCAATTCCCGGTTAAGCCTGTAATATGAGGGGCTATTCATTATAAAAGAGTTTCGAAGAAGCCAATCGTATTCTGGATACAAAGAGATATTGCAAGCATGAGCAAGCAGTGGGCGATAAGTCTCTTACGAAATCGCCAGGGATACGCAGATGTATTATCTACCAAGATGCATTTTCTCTCAGAACGATTAGAGCACTAGGCAACGTGCAAATCAAGAAGGCGGCGAACCCCCTCCCCTTAAGTGCTGAAACGATTGACAGTGTGGAGAACCTTTAACTCGTTAGACTCCGAGTTTCAGAAACTCATAGAGTTCAGAGCATCTCTTACTCAGCTGAAGGTGCTTCTCCAAGTCGTTTGGTTTTCCGAAGACAGACCCACAGATCTTGCACTCAGGCATCCTTCTCACGCTGCCAAGAGTCTTGGTGCGACTGATTCTTAAGACATGTCTACACTTTTCAGAGTGTTTTTGTGTTACGTCTGCTATATTTTCTTACCGAAAACATTAAGTTGCGTGAAAATGAAGGAAGGTTCATGGCAGATTTGCTGGACGACGGCTTGAACGCTGATCTGCTACTTGATGAGGATAGAAAACTTGATTGATTGAGAATATTCGCCACGGCGAGTTCTTCAAAAGACTTCGTCAAACTTGATGTTAAGGTTAGTTCCTGAATTTCAAACAGATCTAGATTTATGTGCATGATCTCTTGAGGCATAATTGGATCAGCTGAGGATTGCGGGTCAGCTTGTTCAATAGCACGAACTGAGCAATTCGAGCTGTATTCTGCAACTGCCTTTTCCTCAGATTGACCAGCAAACCTTATCCGACTCGGAGTAGACTCAACAAGGTTCACCAGTAGATTGGAGAAGGATCGAACGATGAGTTCCAGCGCCAAGTCCAGATTGGACCTTCCGAGATCGAGCTGGCTTTCAGCGTTCATCCCTGTGAACGCGGCGCTTGGAGCTACACAGCCATTGGTTCCACTTTATGTCGTATCGCTGGGAGGAAATGTGGCTGAAGTGGGCTTAGTCACTTCTGCTTACAACGTTACCTCAGTGCCGTCGTCGGTCTTCTGGGGAAGACTCTCAGACGACTTATCGAGACGGAAGATCTTTATCCTATTCGGGTTCATCTCAGCGGGGCTCATCTTCTTGATGTTCACTTTGGCCTCTCAGGTCATTCACCTTGTGTTCTTCAACGCATTCCTCGGATTGTTTCTCACCGCGTACATTCCGGTCGCGAGCATGATGATCGTAGAGGTCTTTCCGAAGATTAGGTTGAACAGGTACATCGGCCTCTACAACCAGTACGCTGGCTTCGGGTGGAGCCTCGGGATAATTGCTGGAACAATTTGGCTAAGCTACTACGATATTCGAATGTTCTTCATCCTATGCTCAAGCTTGTGCTTCATAGGCGCGTTGCTTGGGGGTTGGCTTATCAAAGACCCCGAAATCGTGCTAGAAAGAAGGCATGCATTCGATTACTCAGCGCAACGCGTAGTAGAGACGGTTCGATATCTGCCGACTATTCTTTTTCATATCCCTCGGCTCTTTGAACTTCAGAGGTTGAGGCGGCTTATGCTTTCGAGTTTAACGCGGAGTCTTCCACTGTACTATATCAGTATGTTCTGCTTTTTCACAGCCTTCAACATGTTCTTCGTTCCACTTCCAATATTCTACAGCAGCCTTGGAATTCCTGGGAATCAGATCTTCCTCCTCTTCCTCGCGTTATCACTGACCTCAACAATCTTCTATCCAAGAGTTGGACGATGGTCTGAAAGAATACGTGAGAGAAGATTGATCTATATTGCAGGAACAGTGCGAATAGCGATATTCAGTCTCAACAGCTTCTTTGGTCCAGTCGTCGCTACGATCGCAGCCAAGACCAGCATCTTCGCAGTAGCAATGGCAATCTTGGGACTCACCTGGGCATTGTTCTGGGTTTCAAGCTCATCGATTCTCCCCAAGCTCTCAGATCCAGCAAAGCTCGGTCAAGCTCAAGGGATGCTCAACGCAGTGATCGGGGTAGCTATCGTCGCAGGATCGTTGATAGGCGGCATCGCTTCATACTCTTTCAGCTATACTGTTAACTTTCTCCTCGCTGCATCGATGACAGCACTTGGGCTTAGCGTTCTAACTCGAGTCGACTACTGAACACAAACTCCAATAGTTTCAGGATAAGGTTCGCAAAGGATGGGCTCTTGCCGATCCGCCAGGCGCTTCTTAAATGTGAGCAAATAGTGCAAAGCGCCTCCATATCTATCAACCAAATCGAAACCAGCCTGCCTGCACCACTCAATTACAGTTCTTCGACGAGGGTAATCTGGATCTAGCAAGATTTCGCCTATTGCCAGCAAGCCGTCATCTCTTAGAACACGCCTTATTTCAAGTAATGCCTTCTTCTTATCGGGTATTTCTCCCAATACTGCAATCATGAAAGCTCGATCGAGAGTGTCGTTTGAAAATGGGAGCTCAAAGGCTGACGCTACCGTGGCCATCACGTTTGCTATTTTGGCTCTCTGAAGCCTACTACTAAGTTTCAAGATTAGAGATGGCTGGATATCTATAGCAAAGATTTTTCCGCTTTCACTGACACGTTTCGATGCTTCAATCGTAAAAGTTCCAAGACCAGGCCCTATTTCCAAAACGCACATTCCGCCTCTTATGCCCATCCAATCAACAACTTTCACCGGTGACTGTATTCTTCTCCTGACAGGATTATCGATAAAGCGAACAACAAAGGTGGGAATCGGAAAGTGAATAAAGCGGCGTACGATCCTAAATATGACTTCGACTAGGGCAAAAGAAAATATCAAGATGGCAAATGTCCAAAATAGTATCGTGAGTATCATAGACATCATATTACTCTCTTCCGGCCCAGAGGGTGATCACTTTTCTGCGCAAAAGATTGCTATGTCTCGCATTGAACTCCAACATCCGCGCAAAGCAGTCGAGGTTGCTTTGAACTGTCTCTATCAGACGCTCTTCAGAATAAGACTTCGAAATGTTAGATCGCCCTAGCATCCTGTTGTTAAATTTATGCATGGATACCCTATTCTCATTCGATGTAGAGTGGAACTACAGTTATGAGGAAATATAGAAACAAGGTCAAGGCTATCGCAATGACTACGTTTCTTGCGGTCTTGGATGCGGAAGATGGAGAGATAGGTGCAGCAACTCCGCATGCATCACAGAATCTCGCGTAACTTGGAAGTTCTCTTCCACATCTATAGCAGAACGGCATTAGAGGCTCAGCCTATCCATCTTTAGCACTTAAATCTAAGCGTTTTGTTTGATATTCCTTACTTTCCTGTATCGCGTTAATCCTTCACATGTCTTCTTCTGATAGTGAGCACGACTGCGATGAGTAGAATCCATAATGCTGAGAATACGATCAAAGAGCTTACTGGAATTCTGGGCTTGTAAAGGTTGAATGAAAGTCCGTAACCTCCATAGAACCGCTCTGAATATCTTATCAACTTGTAGCCGTCTATGATCATAACCTTGTAGTTGGCTTCATCGGTCCTTGTGTATTCAGCTGGATATGAGAACGTTACCTCTAGATCTTTCTCGCTCGGCAATGCTGGACCTTCATAATATAATGCTGGTCGAAATGAGAAGCTTACATAGTCCTCAACATACTCACGCCATATCAGATGTCGACTCTGCCTGAGAACCATCCAGCCGTCCAAGCGAATCCTGTCATAGCCTTCAGCCTCAATGCTTGAGAAAGCACTAGCAGCTGACCTGTCAACTGTCACATTGAGCTTACCATACTTCTCGGAGGTTATCTCTACTCCGAACTCTACTAGCTCTGCAGGTGGAAAGGATGGCGTAAACAGATAGTAGGGTGTGTATCCTGTTGAAGCGGAGACCTCAATCACATATTCGAGCGTCCGGTTTGAAGGGTTTGAGATATAGGCTGAGAGTGTGAATTCAGCGTAAGTCGCGTTGACCATTTTCACCACGAGCGAGATCTGCTTGAATGCTAGGGGTGGCTTGGATTGTTGAGGCTGGAGAACTATAGGAGTTTGAGCGGTGCTGTATTCCGGCCAAGATGTGAATGCCATTGAAGCGCACAGCATGAGAAGGATGGTTATAGTCAAGCTCTTCAACTCTAGAAGACCTCCACGATTATTGAAAGGATCAGAAAGGCTAAGCCCAGTAGGAATGCGTCGTAAGTCCTCCTATCGATGCTGAAGGCTGTATTCTTTGCTAGATGCAGTATCGAGGAGCCTAAGGAGAGCCCTGAAGTCCCAAGGAAGGTCATGGCGAGCATGAAGAAGATTGCGAAGACTATTGATTGCGAGACCGCGACCGCTCCAGCATACTCCAAGATCGCTGGTAGGGAGACGCCGACCGAAAGGCCTAGAACGAATAAGGCTCCAACAGTCACCAGCCCTATCAGAACTCCCCCGCCTAAGACGATAACTGCTTCAGCGAAAGTGTACTTAACATAGTCCAGCTTATCGAGTTGAGGAACGCTTCCTGGCGGGTACGCTGGGAATGCCTCCTTACCCAAGTAGGGTACAATATACTGAAACGGGATGGGTGTCGGCACAAAGTCGAGGAAGCCGAGGTTGTATCCGATGAAGAAGCCACCGAGAAATATAGCCATCGAGATCTTGAACCACTTGAATCCGTAGAGATCTCGAACAACTTTTCCTATCTTCAAGCGCGAGACCGTCCACGTTACAATTATAGTACGTAAAGAGGCAGATAATCGTAGTTATAGCGAATCCTCGACCGTGCCATTCGGTTGGATGCTTGAACCATATTTGCTTGAGAAGAGGAGGGCGTCCGGTTGTTCAGCGTCTGGCATAGTAATGACGTTAGGTAAGAGAGATTATAACTTCTGGTGAATGAATTAAGGTGTTGTGAATTGTGCAGTGTTTCGCTGTCCTGACCAATGCGGGTCTAATGCGCTTAGGAACCTTTACAGGTAGTCTTACATTCGCTCTGATCCACGAAATCCTGTTGGGCCTCTCTCCAGATGCCCATGATACATCTATCCTCATTCCATCGGTCGCGATCTTATGGCTCTGGCAAAACCAGACTATGTATGTGCCGATACAAGCGCCTAACGAGGCGATGAAAAGCTCAACCGAGGTCATTCCTCTATCTTCTCCACCCTTCTCCTTAGGCTGGTCAAATATCAATTCATGCTTCCTAGTTTGCGCGAGAAACTTCAACCCTCCAATGTTTCTGATAGCTAGACTCATCTCTGCCAAGTCCCGCATGTTTGAATTCGAACAGATGTCTTCCAATACTTTATATAAAGTCGACTCAGTGAGACTTCGATGTCGACTTAAATTTTTCTTGAATTTTCATCATTAAAGGTTGGATGGTTCTGAGGCAGAATTGTATACGCCATATCCGATGCTTACAAAGCTTTGCTCACGTCAATGATCTACGGCATTTAGGACAGAAGATTTCTTCTTTGGATATGATCGCCCTGCAGAATTTGCATTGCTTGACCTGTTTGAAACTAATCTTTCCATCCTTGGAGATCTCAAGGTTAAGTTGCTTGCTCAGCTCATCAAGTATCTTCTTCTCAAACAACTTAGAGACCCATGATCGAGACAAAGTTTCTTCGGAACTCAAATCTCATAGATGATGTATAAAAGCGAATGTGTTAGGTAGCCCATTCCGTTCAAAGTTTGAAATAGAAGTTGGGCTGGCGTTCAGTTATTTGAACGCCCGTTCAGAAAGTAAACACTAGAGCGACGAGATTCTACAGGAAATATGGATTCTATGAAAGAGTGATAGTTCTCGAGATGAGTTTGTAGGATTAGACGATAGCGCTTACGCTCGACTAACCCTTCTCTTTACAGAAATCTTCTTGGAAGCGTTGTCCAAGCTTCTACGAATTCGTGGAAGAATCTCTCCACTTTTCAAGACTCCGATCTTGGCGTTGCGGCTATGCTTCTCGAGGGCCATGGTTAAGGCTTCTTGCGGAGAGCTTGCTTCTTGGAAGCCGAGGGCTTCTTTATCGCTTCTTGATAGGCCTTCGGAGTAGCAGATGATGGAAGCTCTATTCTTTACCTCCTCATGCGTTATGAGCGTTGAGACCGCTAGTTTGTCCTCTGTCTTCCCCTCTTTAACAAGCTTCAGGTTCTCTTCGAATGCCACGGTAGCTCTTTCCTTCATGATAGGGTGTGCTGGAGATATGCCTTCTGGGCATGGTGTGATGAAGACTATGGTACCTCCCTTTCTGACAGCTTTGCACGCGTAGGATAGAGGTTTGATCGCTTGCCAGTAGTCGATGTCAGCTGGATAGCTCGAGACGACGACTATGTCTGCGTATCCGGGAATCGAAGGTGAGTAGAGTTCTTCAGCGAATCTTACTCCTTCTCGATGCGCTTGTACAAGGTGACCGATGAAGAGTTCTCCCACTTGATCATCTTGATTCAAGACTGTGTTCAAGATCATCTTCAGCCCGGCTTTCAATGCGATCGCGTCGATATCTCTCCTAACCTTCTGATCTATCTTCCCAACCAAATTCTCGATAGGATTCATCAAGTGCCCTTCGACGTGGACGGCTGTTGTAGTTTCTTCTCCACAGATTCCTGGCTGGATTATCTTTCCTCCGCCTCCCCAGCCCGCTAGGATGTGCGGAGCTATGTTGCCAACCCCTATCAGAGAGCCTACGTCTAAGGCCTTCCTGTTTATGCTCACCGGGATTCCGCTCGACGTTCTTCCTATGTCGACAAGCTTTTCTGGACGATCATATTCATGGTTGGAGACCTCTACGCGTTGGACGACCTCTCTTCCGAATCTTCCTTCAATCTCTTGGCTCGTCATAGGCCGATGAGAACCCAGCGCTATGAGGACCTCTATTCTTCTATCAGGGATTCCAAGAGCGTTCAGTTCATCCAATAGAATTGGAAGCAGCTTCTCCTGAGGAGTAGGCCTTGTAAGATCGTCGACAATTATCAAAACTCTGTCCTCGGCCTTGACGATCTCGGAAACTGGCTGAGTCCCAATAGGTCTTCTAAGCTTCTCTCTCATTCTCAACTCGAGATCATTCACGGCTGGGATTGTTCCTCTATCTATGGCGAAATACAGGTTCTCTCGAGGCACGTCAATCTTGACCCTCCTCACTTCGCCGTAGCGTAATTCTATCTCCATTGAAGCAAACCCCCTGCCGATCGGCCGCCCTCTTTTCTATTGCCAGCCCCAATAGTCCTCTTCTGCTTCGTATACTTCTTCGCAGTCTGAGCATACACCCAGCTTCTTGATCGTCCCATCGGCTTCAGCACATTTGTCGCAGAAGGTTTTTCCGCACTCCCCGCATTTGAGCAGTTCGTCATCACTCACTTCAACGCCGCAGACATCGCATGTACCCAACCAGATTCATCACCTCGATACCGTCAATCCTCGAATATGATCCTTAGTAGGTGTTCTTGCGATATCAAAGTAGCCGTTTTACGAATCTCTTTGATCCAGCTTCCCAACAATGGAGTTTGACGTGAAATGTCAGGCCGCCCATCTCAGGTAAGCTTATGTACTACGCAGGGTCGGTAGTACTCGTTAGAGGTAGGACAAGGTGACAGAAGAGGTTGTTGTGACGCGTAAGGGGCAGACAACAATTCCAGTCCAACTTCGTAGAAAGTACAAGATCCAAGAGGGTTCGATAATGGAGGCTATCGACACGGGGTCAGGCATACTTCTGAAGCCAAAGGTATCCTTTATTGATCTTGCCGGAAGTGGCGCTGGTAAGGCAGCCGTCGCTGAAGTGAAGAAGATGTTGGACAGGATGCGTAGTGAAGATGAGCGATAGTCTCTACGACACACGCTTCTTTGTCGAATACTTGTACAGCGGTGACAAGAGGACAGTAGAGTCAGCAAGATGTGAGATAACTTCGCCTGGAAGAAAGTGGGTTTCAGCGATCACGATCCATGAGCTTTTCAAGATACTTCTCGAGAAGGATGGACGTGAAGTGGCAAAGCACAGAATGGACCTACTTCGTAAGACGTTCAAAGTCAAAGATCTCGACTTTGAGCTGGCGATTCTAAGCGCGGATCTTCGGAAGAAATACTTGATTCCAATGGCTGACAGTATGATCGCAGCAACCTCCGTAGCACTCAAAGTTGAGTGCATCACTGACGACCCCCATTTCAGCGAAATCAGGGAATTGCGCGTTCGATGGATATGAAAGAAGACTTTTACAATTCCTGGACTTGCTCAAGGAGATGCGGCGTTCTACGGTCTAGAGCAGCTGCATGCGATATCATGTTTCTAGAAGGTGCATGGAAGACTTGTCAGGTCTGAGCGAAAGAGAGTACAGGAAGCGGAAGAGATGTTGGCTGAATGTGTTGAGAAAGCCTTCGAACCGAAAGCTGATGAGAAGTAAAGAATCCTCAAGGTTTTACAGCCCTATTAAGAATTTACATGAAACAGGGGGAGGGGTCTTGAAGGTCGACTTCAAGGCCCTACAGAATATCTTTCAATTCTACGATAAACCGATTTGAACATGGGAGAGAGGAAATAACATTATTTAAAATTGTTTCAAATGACATCATTTTCAGGTTGTTCAACTTCCTGCCGAGAAGGCTGTATTCAATCTACCTGTACCCTAAGATCCACGCGGCCTTCAAACTTCTCTGTGATCAAGCTGGCTAGAGGCGGCTGAATGAGGCTGTTGAGCGGATAATACTCAAATGGATTGGAGTGATGAATGTGCGCGATAGGATGTTTGCTTAAACGTTATGAGAGACATCTCTAGGCTTCTCTTTAAGCCACAGATCCAGCCTCCTCGGACATAAAGCCCTTTTACATGCGCCTTTGAGTACCCTGCAACTCCAGTAGGGTTGACGTTTCTCATCGAAAGCTAGGATACATTCAGTACAGTTTCCTCCAGGCTTCGGCCACTCCACCTCATAGCTACCTATCGTGATCCTACTCGCCATAACCTATCAAATACTCGAATCCAGGCATGAAGGCTAAAGTGATAGAGATCCCGAAAACTGTTCTTGACCTGATTTCTAGGCATAATTGGCGGTGTTTGGAAAGGCTTAAAAAAGAGTAGAGTAGACGAAGAGTCTCTTTGATCGCCGATGCAGTTGGTTAAGTACCTATATCTCCCAGAGATCCCAGGCGTCTCTTCACCAACCGACAAGAAGAACATAAAGGTTGTAGAATGGGTCAAGGGCGAAGGAGAATACTTCACTAAGCTTGAACCAGTAGTCTACGTCAAGGCTTCAATAGGTGTTGTCGAAGTCAAAGCCCCTGAGGCTGGAACACTACACAAGATACTCGCTCAAAGAGGAAGTAGAGTCCGAATTGGACAACCCTTAGCCACTTTCTTGGAGCCCACACGAGGAATCATAAGGCGGCTCGTCTAGAAAACCTGCCGATCTCCATCAGTATTCACACTGGGGTTTCAGTTATCTTAATCGCTTGAGTCGGACACTGGATTTCACACGCTCTACAGAAGATACAGGCAGACTCATTGATAGGGTCAGACTTCTTCTCTGACGCAGGATGACCAAGCGAATCTATCATCTCGAATACGCTTACAGGGCAAACTGAGACGCAGATCTCATCGCCGTTACAGACATCATGATCTACCGCTACAGTGGTCCCGTGTATCCCAAGCTTGCTTGGAGGCTGAACGCTTCCCCAGACCTTATGCCCCGCATGCTCCCCAGTCACTTTAAGCTTCTTCATGAAATCTTGATCTATCGGCATCGATATTCACTTCCGAACGATAAGACTACAAGTAATTGATATATCAGTTTTGCCAAGACGATCTTCTGGAGAGTTGAGATTGCATCAGCATGATTCGGTTCTAGGTTGGTGGCCCCTTTGATGTCCACTCAGGAACCTTAGCTTCAGGAATCAAGTCCGCTCGCGGAATATACGGCTTGATGTCTATTATCGGCGACCCTTCTTGCGCATCTAGCCCCTTCACGATTAAGGCGCACTCCTCCAACTTCAAAAGTTGAACTACGCAAAGCCCTATCGGATTCGGACGGCTCGGACTTCTAGTGGCGAAGACACCCATCTCAGGAGCGCCTTCATGCCTCATAGGCATAACCCGTAACGTTCTACGATCGTTCTCATTGTCACGTAGATGAAGCCAGTACAGAACTATCAGATGTGAAAAGTGGTCCAGATGGAAGATTCCGCGACAGAACTCAGGCATTATCTCTATCTTAGACTCCTCTCCCTTAACCGCTACCACTCTTCCAATGAATTTGACATATGCTTGCTCACTCAATGTTGAAGCCACCTTAGCTCTGGAGCTAAATCACGGTCAATTCCCTTGAGACTTTATTGAGACGCCTCGCCTTCGCGCCTTCAACAGCGACTATGTCCTCGATTCTGACTCCGAATCTATCCGGGAGATATATGCCTGGCTCGACGCTGAAAGTCATCCCAGACTTCAAGATCTCTGTGTTACCCTCCCAAATGTACGGTGCTTCATGAACATCCAAGCCGACACCGTGCCCTGTGCGATGAATGAACTTCTCTCCATACCCTTTGCTGGAAATATGGGTCCTAGCAGCTCTATCGACTCTTCGCGCTTCAACACCTTCTCCGATAGACTCGAAAGCCAATTGTTGAGCTTGACGAACGACCTCGTAGATCTCTTTCTCTTTAGAGCCGCACCTCTCGATGAAGATGGTCCTCGTGATGTCTGAGCAGTACCCTTTGTAAGCAGCTCCTAAATCGAGTACAACAGCGTCCCCACGCTTGAAACGTCGACCCCCAGCCCTATGGTGAGGGAAAGCTCCATTCGGTCCTGAAGCAACAATCGGTCTAAACGGTATACTTTCGACCCCACGCTTCCGAAACTCGAGCTCGATCAAGCTCGCTATTTCTTTCTCACTAGAACCGACTGCGCAACTCTCGATGATCTTCTTGACAACTCTGTCCGCTAATGAAGCCGACTCCTCCATGACCTTAATTTCTTCCTTTGACTTCACTGCACGAAGCCCATCGACAACTTCGCTAGCGTCCGAGTAGACAGCCTTCGGAGCGACGTTCAAGAACATCAAGAAGAATCTCGCCCACATTTTTGTGTCCAGAGCGATCTTACCGTCTGCTAAGGAAAGGCTGCGGAGGACCTCATTGAGAAGTTTGCCTGGGTCCTCATTATCCTTCCAAGCTCTAACATCAGTTATCCAAGTGGAAGCCTTAACCTGCTTCTCATACAGTTCAGGAACTATGAACAAGGGCTCTGATGCTCTCGGCAAGATGGCAACGAGAAGTCTCTCAAGAGGCTCCTCCATAAAACCTGTCAAGTAGTACATATTTGTACTTGGAAAAACCACTATGCAATCCAAATCTCTCTGAGCCATAACCTCTCGACACTTCGCGTATCTCCTTCGAAAGAGCTCCATCTCTAAACATACCTCATATTCAACATTGTACAACCCTTCGATCTAAAGACTAGCGATTTAAGAAGCTTTGTCCTGCTAGGGGATCGGTCGATAATAAGCTCTAGTGCCTTGAATTTATTCCATTACCTTGAAGGTCACAAATAAAAAAGAGGAAAAATAAAGTTACAGCCGACTACTGCGCTGACAGACTCTTCCTGAATTCAGGAGTAGCGCTCGGTATATCTTCCGGAGGACTTGACACAGCCGTCTTCTTCTCATACTGTTCTACGAAGCTCTTGAGAGTTTTGTGCGCGTCTTCAAGTCTGGTTATCGGCAGCTCTCTAATCTCTTCGAACTCAGACGATTTGGCTAGTATGTCTTTCACTCTTACCGTGACGTTGAAGAGCCTCACCAACTCTGTTTTCAGGACGAGTAGATTTCTATCTTTCACTGAGAGTTTATTCATTAAACTCTGCTTTTGGAACATTTATGAAACCTCATGTCTGGCGGCCAACACTGCGAAGAGGCTTCTATCGTCTCCTTCTCCTTCCGTTCTTCAATCTCCAGAATCCTGAGGCATCGCGATAATATTCTTCTGTGGGTTCTGTCAATGGGATCATCTCCATTGTGTTGGCTTCGAGTAATGATTGGTCTGTTTGGGATATATTAATGTTCCTTTTCTGGAACATTGACGTTTCCTTCATTCCGCCACCTCCCCAGTGAAACCGTTCATCCGCAGCTCCTTCACCCTCCCCTTATGCCTATACCTGAAGATGTAGAATGGAACGTAGATCAAACTCAACTTCGTCACCTCAAACCTGTTACTCAATATCTTAATGAACATCCTCGGAGCCTTCACTATCTTCTCATGAAACTTACGAACAACACCCTCCTTCGCCTCGATAGGCTGAACAAGCTGAGTCCCTATCTCACTCATCATAAGTTGCTCAGGGTCAGTGATCTCTCGCATAGGAACCTCAGACTTCACAAACTCCTGAAGCTTCAAGTCCTCATTTCCGTACGCATCCAGATACATGGTCCCCTCAGAGTACTGATGGGCCAGCTCTGTCGCATCGTTCACCGCAAAATACTTCGGCTTAGGCGCTAAGAGAGAACCGAGCTTCCCAGCGGTCCTCCTCAACCCTTCAGGCAGAAACTTGAAGGGCTTCTCCTCAGCCATGAGGTTCCTAACCCGCCCTTCAACCTCAACCGCTAGAACATCATCCGCAACATCGATCCGATATGAGCTACCCCTAAAGAAGAAGCACTCATGAAAACCTTGAACAACCCAGAAAGGGACAAACTGGAGCTTAGGAGCTCCAACCATCTTCACTTCTCGCAGCCTAATCCTGAGAAGCCTGATCAAAGGCAAGCCGAAAAGACTTCTCTTCCTCGACTCTCCAAGTTGGAGAGCATCATTAAACGCCATCGGAGTAACCATGTACGTTGTCTCTCGAATATTGGCTGGATCCCAACCATTACCGACTCTCGATTCATCGAACCCTCCAGCCGATTCGAAGAGAGACTCAAACTGCTCCACAGTCGCTCCGAGAATCCGCTTAATCTCGTCCAGCCGCTCGTCCTCGCTCAAAATGTCCACCCGCGAATGCCCTAGGAGAATCTGTCTAGCGTACTCGCTTATTGAGATTTGCGAAGATGGCGGCGACCTTCGAGCTAAATTCCTCAGATTCAAGAACCGCGCCTTGGAGTCATCGAACCCAAAAACCGGCTTCTCACCCAATCTCAGACTACACCTCATGAGACCGCGAATTTCCCTTCCATGGTTGTGAGGAACTTTCCTCCTTCAGAGATCATCTTGTTCGAGATGAAGCAGGTGACTCTATAATCACCTTCAGGAGCACCGATAGACAGAGCTATACTAAACCCTTCTTTCACCGTCTGGCCTCCAGCTATCGTTCCAACATGGAAGTCGACTTTGATCGGAACACCGTTCGGATCGACTATCTGAACCCAAACGATCCCGTCAACAAGATCTGCACCTGTATTCACAACCTCGACCCAAACCATAAGCGTGTCCCCTGGATGGAAAACATCCTTCTTATTCCATCTCATATCAGTCGTGTATACACTCGTTATAACGATGTTCGGCGTCGAACTTGCACCGACAGAGAACGTACACTGACCGAAAGCGTCTTGGTAGCCCGGTTTGCTCGCAGCTACAGATACAGCGTAAGTTCCGGGCTTCGCATCCACTCCTAATCGAAATGAGTCAGAGTAATATCCATCGTTCCTTGTTCTCACATAGACGATGTGTATTGTAGGTCCCATCGTGTGGACCGCTTGAATTGAGACAGTGGCGTCGCCAACAGGTCCTGAAGGATCTTTCACATAGCCGAAGAGGTTTACGGAGTCGCCTACCTCGTAGCTAAGCCTCTCAGTCGAGATCGTTACCGAGAGAGCAGTCTTCGCGCCTGTGAGAATAAGTGCTACTGTCGTTTGATGAGTCAGCCCCGCTGCCTCAGCGACTCCAGTTATCACCAATGTGTAAGTCCCTGGGGCTGTTGATTGCTTCGTGCTCACCGAGAGCGTAGAGCTAGCCACTTTCTTCCCATCTAGTGAGACTTCCTCAGGGTCGAAGGATGAGGTTGAGTCTGAGGGAGCCCCTGTCAGCGATAACGATATGTTGCCTGAGAAGCCATTCAACGAGGTTAATGTTACGGCGTACTGCGCATTCTGCCCCGGGTCTATGGTCAATGAAGAAGGAGAAGCTGCAATGCTGAAGTCAGCGCTCGGAATCCCTTTTGAAACCAAAACAAGAGTCACAAGGGTGAAGTGGATCTTCCTCCTGCTAGACCCGGTGATGTTCAAGGTATAGGCTCCAGGAGAGGCCTTCGAATCAGTCACTATCTCCAGAGTCGAGTCGAAGGGGCATTCCTCAGAATCCGGATGGAATGCAGCCCTCATATTGCTTGGGAGCCCGTATAAAGCCAACTCAACCCTGTCGTCGAAATCTCCAATAGCGGTGACCATTACCGCATAATTCGCTTTCTCTCCCACCAAGATTGTCTGAATTGTAGGATCGACCCTCAGGCTGAAGTCCTTTTCCCTATGGCGGTCGCCTAAACCGTCGAAGGGGGACCCCGCGATCCGTATTGACGGCATCGCTTGGCCGCTAGAAACCATGCCGTCTTGAATGCTATATGAAGCATTAGCGATAGGGATGAGAACCTCGAAAGCAAGGAGCGCAACCACCAGAAACACTAGCCATCTTCGCAACCATGTCGCCGCCACTTCAAGATTTGCGGCGATTCGTATTTAAGTGTTTCTTTGTGCCACAAAACGACGAAGTATTTGCGTGCCACATCAAAACATTGATATACCTTCCTAAAAGAGAGGTGATTGTGCAGACTCTGCGCGGAAAAGATGAATTATGGAATCGAAGAAGACCGCGGAGGCGATAATAGAGCTACTGGAGAAGATCAACGGCAACCTCGAGACGCTAAGCGAACGGCTCGAGAGAGTAGTCAATCTTCAAGAGGTGATGATGAAGCAAGTTCAACCCAGACGTGAAAAGATCAACCTCGAAGGGATGCCTTTAGATGCAGCGACCCTGCTATCGCTACCCGACCACTTGAGGAAGACAGCGATGGCGATATGCAAACTGGGGGAGGCTACGGCAACGGATATTTCAAAAGAGACAGGCCGCGTTCGAGCTGTTGAGAGCGACTATTTGAACCAATTGGTCGGGATGGGATATCTAAAGAAGAAGAGAAAGAGCCACGATGTGATCTTCTACATTGAGAGGTAGATTTTTAAATTGAAGAAGTCAATCGCAATTCACTCCTACAAAGGCGGGACAGGCAAATCTTCTATCGCTGCGAATCTAGCGGTTGCTTATGCGAAACAAGGATCAGATGTCTGCCTACTCGATTACGACTTCAGAGCTCCAAGCCTACATGTGCTATTCAAAGTGAAGCCCCAACATTGGCTGAATGAGTTCCTCGAAGGAAATTGCAAGATCGAAGAGGCCACCGCTGACGCCACGCAGAGATACGGAACTAAAGGCAAACTCATAATAGGACTGGCAAATCCATCCGTAGACTCGATGCGCGAAATGATGTCGAAAGACAGAAAATGGGAGATGAAAGCACTCCACAAAACCCTGTCAGCAAAGAAGACTATCTTCAACGATTTGGATATGAACTATCTAATCTTCGACACAGGCCCAGGCATGTACTACTCATCAATCAATGCTCTAGCCAGTTCAGACCTCGTAGCACTCGTTACGAAGATGGACAAGTTCGACGTTGAAGGAACAAAGGAGATGATCAAAGGAATCTACAAGGCATTAGGAAGGAAAACAGGAATTCTACTGAATAAGATTCCAGCGCAGCAGATAACATCGGGAGGAGGGCCTGAAGAGATGGCGAAGCTAGTGGAAGGTATATTTGAGCTACCGTTGATAGGCACTATCCCTTGCTTCTGCGAACTGATGGCCACAGGTGGTAGACTGATCTATACGCATGAAGAGCCTCAGCACGCCTTTAGTCAAGCGATCCTTCGTATTGCGAAGAAACTAGAACAGTTCTAGCTATCGGATGCTCTGCCTTCTCTCTCAGAGATTTCTTCAAGCCTCTTCTCATACTCTCTCTTAAGCTTCTGGTAGGTCTCTTCATCGATCTTATCTTTAGCCCTTAACTCTTCAAGCCGTGTGAGTGCACGTGCTGTAGCGAGATAATCTCTGTCCCCCTTCGCTTCAAGTTGAGCCAATAGCTCTTGAACCTCAGCTGAGCGTTCTTTCGGCAACTTTGAAATCAAACGCCTTCTCATCCAGAAAGCTCCAAACGAGAGAGCAACCACGAAGACAGCTATCACAACTAGAGTCGTCGTCGATGAAGAAGAGAGCCCTCTCTCCGCGACGGTCAACATAGCCGATGTGAGATGGGTCTTACCACCTCCAGACGCCGCTACTGTAAGGTTGTATGAACCGGGGGGAGTTGATGCCAAGATGTAGATTGTAAGATTCGCCGACCCTGTGGGAGCGATTGGATTGGGCGCGAAACTATGCGATACCCCACTCGGTGCTCCAACCAGACTCAAAGCTACAGGAGAATCGAATGCGTTTATCGACGTTAAGGTAATAATGAGAGAGATCGATTCTCCTTGATCTGCGACGATAGAAGAAGGCGAAATCGAAATCGAGAAGTCTCTAGCAGAATTCATGAATAGAAACTCTTCACGAGCATCTATATAGCCGGGCTTGCTCGCGGTTATGTAGATCGTATAGTTCCCACTCGGAGAGCTAGCTGGAAGCGGGAACCGGTCCGAATAGGTTCCATCGAGCCCTGAATATTTCAATGCGATATGGACGCTCGTGCCTACCGGATCATTAACCTGGATGGAGACTTGAGCGTTCGGAACAGGGGAACCGGAATCGTCCGTCACCCAACCTTCTATAAGTATAGCTTCGCCAGTTTGAGTAGGCTCCCTACCGATCCAGACTGAAACATATAGACTCAGAACCGCACTAACGTGAAGAATCGCGCAGACAGAAATCATGACCAGAAGTAGTACGCATAACACAGCAATTTTCTTCTTCACGCTTGCCGTTCCTCATGAAGACCTAGAGTAACTTTCAAATTACAAACTAGAAGCCAAGCCTACAATTATTGTTTACTATTGCAGTAAAGCAAAAACCTAGAGTCGAAAGAACTTGAGGCAATTATCAAGAAATCTCATGAACGCGACGACCGAGAGGCAGATAGTAGCAACAACGAAAGCAGCTGTAGCCAGAGTCATCGTCGCATAGAATGGGAAGGCCTCGCCTATCGATATCGCGACCATACTTGAAAGCAAGGCTGGAAGCATCGGCTCCTCGAAGCGAACTCTCAAATTTACTACACGCATTTTCGAAATCTTCCTCAGAACAATAGCGATCGGACTGAAATATACAATTCCAATGAGAGCGCTTGCTACAAATCCGGCAAAAATGACTCCGATCTCAGGATTAAAACTGAATATGCTATCCAACCGTGCAGCGAGCTCGAGTATCGATATCAACGGGTAAAGCGCTACCTTGCACAATATCTGCAAACCATTATCAGACTCAATCAACCTAGCCATCTTCGGGCTGAATGAATAGTAGAAAATGTTGAACACGTAGAGGAACTGCCTGCCAGCAAGAGTCGGCATCACCCTTTCTTCTCGGAATCCTCTGAGAAACTGAACCTCAGACGACAGTTCTGACCCATAGGTTGCTGTCGCTATCAAACAGCCGCTACTTTGAACGATCAGAGTTACGTTTGCTGAATGATCCTTCCCGCCGCCGCTTGCAGCGACCGTTAGAATGTATGAACCGTTCTTCGAGGTCGGCTGCGTTCGAACGGTTAAAGTTGAAGTCCCGTTGGGAATGACGGACTGAGGGTTGAATGATGCTTCGAAGGGCGGTGGTAGATTAGGGATAGTAAGACTAACCGAGGAGGTGAATCCTCTCATGGAGACTAGCGATACATTGAATTGCGTAGACTCTCCCGGCTTGACCGTTCGAGTATCCGGGTACGCGGAGATAGCGAAATCAGAGCTTTGATCGACGCCGGCTCTAGGAACAGAGAAGGAACCTTGCGCATCGCAGTCCGCGAAACCAGATTTACTGGCGACAGCGAAGATTCCGTAGTTACCTGCTAGCGAATCGTTCGCTAGGACGAAATTGTCTGTGTAGCTTCCATCTGAGCTTGAATACTGCATACTAACATGGATCGTCTGATCAGTCGGATCCTTAACCTGTATTGATATCGTAGCGCCCGGCACAGCTATGCCTGAGATATCTTTGACGACTCCGCTGATTGTCACGGCTTCCCCCGGGTTGTACGTAGGGCTGTTCGTTGATACGGTGATCGACATCTCAATCTGAGCGAAGGCGGCTGAGAAGAGGAGCATAATTGCTGCAGCGGCGAATATCTTAAGGCATTTGGGAGTGAATCGTTTGAGTCGAAGCCCAAAGCTTCTCAATGAGGTCATCTTCAGAACTTTGTGCTGAAGATAATATCGATACCGAACCCAAAAATCTTGTTCTCTAGGATAAAGTCGTCTTCCGCATGTCATGTGAAGAAAACGAGTTAAGGGCGATCCGTCGCACTACGAGTCGTGGAGAAGATGCGTGTCTATTGGATAACAGTGAGTCTACCGTATCTCCCCACGTTGACCTGGTTCTCTCCTTGGAATGTTGTGACGTAACCGTTTTCAATTTGCACAGTGCTGTTGACAGATACTTTGTCTATGTTCTCGTTCCAAAGAGACAGCTTTATCCTTCCTGAATCGTCGGCTAGAACCGCTGTCGCCACGCGGCTTACATCGCCGAACCTCGTCGTAACTTCTCGTGGCTCCGAGATTTCGACTATCGTGCCTTTCAAATCGACCCTTCTCATCCCGGCTCTCAATTCAGCTATCTTCATCGCTATTGCTCCTCTATGTGACTACGCTGGCTGTCGCAAAACTGCCGCTAACGCTGGTCACTTTGACCTTGACACGGTCGCCTGACTTCGTCCCAGGCACGAAGATAATGAAGTTCTCAACCTTGGCTATTCCGTCGCCCTTCCTTCCAACGGCTTCTATCGTGACTTCGAGTTCGTCGCCTTCTTTCACTGGAACAGGTCCTCTCGACCCCCCGAATCTTCTCGGGCCTCTTCCGAACCTTCGTCCGGGTCTTCTCTCAGAGAAGCCTCCTTCTTCTTCCGCCATATCTCTTCCTCCTTTCTATTGTTATACAGCTAGGCAATAGAGATCGAAGATGAAAAGCAACCACCAAGAACAAGCGTTCATTCGAGACGCTTCTTAGAAGTAGGCCTACCTTTCACTCCATCCCTAATTTCCTAACTTTAGATCTCTTAAGAAAATGCCTCTTGTATTAAAGACTTGCTAACGCGGAAACGAGTCCTAAAAAAGGAAACGCATAGGATTCTATAGTTCCGGCCTTATCCTGATGCTCGGATATCCTTGGATCGGCGTCCCCGGACTCGTGGGGTCCAAAGGGTGAATATTTACTGAGCCGACGTTGCAGGTTCTCTGTACAGTCTCGATATTATCCTTGATTATCTTCTGCGCGTTCTGTTCAGCGTAGATATGAAGATGCTTGATAGGCGCCTTCATCGACGCTTGCCTCTTCGATTTCTCTCGACGGATCTCTGAGATGACCGCTACCAAGATATCGCCCTTCTTCTCAACCTCTTCATCTATCAATTCTCGCTTAACGGAAGGCCAGCGAGTCAAGTGTATACTTCTCGGAGATTCAGCCGGGGGCTTCAACTGCTGATATGTACTTTCAGTTATGTGCGGACATATCGGCGCGAGGAGCTGTAGAATCCGGAGAATCGAATGGTAGAGAACATATTCCGCAGCGATGCGACTCGACCTGTCTCTTAATTCCCTCGAATAGAGCCTGTGTTTCACCGCTTCCAAATATTGGTCGCAGAAGACATGCCATGTAAAGTTCCTTACAGATTCTAATGCGACGTTAAACTGGAAGTTCTCGAAGGCCTCAGTTACCTCCTCGGTAACCTTCTCAAGCCTGCTCAGAAGCCATCGGTCCAGCGCTTGAAGCTCAACATCTTCAGTCGCTCTGTCATATTCTCTTAGGTTCGCTATCACGAAGCGCGACGCATTCCAGAGTTTCGTTAAGAAGCGTCGAGCGTGCTCTACGTCACTCCATCTGAACGGTATATCTTGGCCTGTAGCCGCGCCGCCAGCAGCCCATTGGCGAAGCGAGTCTGCGCCATACTTCAAGATAGCCTCGGTTGCTTCAACATAGTTTCCGTAAGATTTATGCATCATTCGACCATCTGCTCCACGGACCATACCGTTTATGAGCATAGTCTTGTACGGAGCCTGTTTGAACAGCGCTAGATGTCTTACCATCAAGTAGTAGTCCCATGTGCGGATTATGTCCAATCCATTCGGCTGAAGGTTTGCTGGGAAGAGCCTATTGAAGGATTCGAGGTCTCTAGGCCAACCAGCGTGAACAGCACAAGTTATAGACGAATCCATCCAAGTATCCATAACATCTGATTCACCGATGAATTCTTGGCAGCCGCATTTAGGGCAGTTCTCTACCTTAGGCTTCTCAAACCTTGGATCAACAGGCAGCAAATCTTCTTCTGCGATAATGTTGTCACCGCATCGGCTGCAATACCAGACAGGGATAGGCGTCGCGAAGACCCTCTGCCTAGAGATCACCCAATCCCAATCGAGGGATGTCGCCCAATCGATCATACGGTACTTCGCGAACTCAGGAACCCAAGTGATCTTGTTAGTCCAGTTCACAACCTGATCGGTCATATCTTTAGTCTTCATGAACCATTGAAGTCGTGATATTATCTCGACAGCGGTGTGGCATCTCCAGCATGTTCCTATGTTCCTCTCGATCTTCTCCGACTTCTCTAGAAGCCGTTCTCGCTTTAGATCAGTCAGTATCGCTTCTTGACATTCCTTCACCGTCAGACCTTTGTATCTTCCAGCTTCTTCAGTCATATGTCCGTCTCCACTGATAGCTTTCATAATGGGCAGCTTGTACTTCTTCTGCCATTTGACGTCAGTCTTGTCACCGAATGTGCAGACCATAACGACTCCAGAACCGAACTTTGAGTCTACACTCTCATCGGCCAGAATCTCGATTCTACGCTTGAAGAATGGGACCTCAATCCATTTACCTACATGGCCTCTGTATCTCTCGTCTTGCGGATTGACTGCGACCGCTACGCATGCCGGCAGCAGTTCAGGACGTGTCGTTGCGATAACGAGATACCCGTCTTCAGTTTTGAAACGAATATAGCTGAGCGATCCCTCGCTCTCAACGTATTCAACCTCTGCCTCAGCGATCGCGGTCTCACATCTAGGACACCAGTTAACTGGGTGCTCGCCACGATACATGTATCCAGATTTGAATAAGAGAATGAATGAGAGCTGCGTTAAACGGTAGTAGTCCGGGTCCATAGTTCTGTACTCTAAGTTCCAGTCTATGGAGTAGCCCATCATCTTCATGGCTTTCTTCATCTTCTCGATATAGTCTGTAGTCAGGCGTACGCAGAGGTCCTTGAACTCCGAAACCTCCAGATCCCTCTTCCTAACCTTGTATGTGGTCTCAGCTCTAACTTCCGTAGGCAACCCGTGGCAATCCCATCCTTGAGGAAAATGAACATTAAAGCCACGCATCCTCTTGTACCTCGCAACGAAGTCAAAGTAGCACCAGTTCAATGCATTGCCCATGTGGAACTCCCCGCTCGGATAAGGTGGAGGAGTATCTATACTGTAAGTAGGGCTCGCTCGGTCCTCCCTCTTGAAGCGATGAATACCCCAATCTTCCCAAAGGACCTGCCAGTGCCCTTCACTCTCCATGTGATCATACCTTTTAGGCATCGAAATCGGATCGCGGCTTTCCGGGCGTAAACTCTCCATTCTAGTCACCGAACATCAGTTTGATTTCCGAGACTGAGGCAGTATTTCGTATGAAAAAATGAGTTCTGTTTCAAAAGCATTTCCATAGAGTGGCCGGACTCTAGTACGTGTGACATAGACAATAATCTGACACCTCTAGAATCTACCGCGTAAATCGAGTGAGAGAAAGCTGCTCACCTTCACCTTCAAATTTGATTTCCTTTCCGATCGTTACGCGCATGTTATCGGTCGCGGCTATCGTTGGAACGCCTGTATTATTCTCTATGGTCTTCGCTTCTCGGCTCGGCCCTGCGTAGACCATTTTAACCCCGAAATCAGTAATCACCGAGACCTCAGGCTTAGCTTCATTTATGATCTTATCAGCATCATCGCCAGATAGATGACCCTTCCAAGGGAGCCCCCTCGGCCTCAGGACGCATAAGATCAACAGCCTGACACCTTCATACTGCTTCCCAAGCCCTTCAAAGTATTCAGTATCAGAAGTATAGCCCACATCGCCTGAGGGCATGTTGATCCTGAAGCCTACGGTATCAGGATCGCTATGTTCAGCTTTAGTAGCGATCAGATGTAGCTGTTCAATATCAACTCGGTCACCCGCCTTCACTTCCACTATCCTCTCAGGCATACTCTGATGATACCTCGAGATGCATGGGTCGCAAATCCGGTTTCCCCTGATCACACTACGCGGAGCTATTAGCAAACCTCGCTTCTTAATCATCCCCCCAGTCATAGCCTCGATGAACACTTCTGCATCCCCATAATGGTCCAGATGGCAATGAGACACGACCACAGCTCTCGTCTTCGAAGGATCTAACCTCGCCCGGTTTGCGTAAACTATCGCACCAGGGCCCGGATCCAACTGCACATTGACGGGACGGAGAATTCTCAGCCCTCCAGTCTGTCTCTTCTGAGTGATTGTTATGAAACGGCCTCCTCCAGTCCCGAGGAATACTAGCTCAGCCTCCTCCAAGAACATCAACCTCTACGTGGATCTGCTCGACCGCAAATCAATCGTTTGTTGTCGATATATAGTCAATAAATGTTTGGATTAAGCTGATATCGCTTTAACCTCGATGATCTGGTCGTATCGGTCAAAGAAAGATTAGACGGTTCGCCGAGAATAATTTGAAACTGTAGAAGCAGATGCCTGAGTCAAGAATCGATTGAAAACGGTTAGCGATATTGCAGCCCAACAGATAATGCCCAGAAGGTAGGTAGCAGACTCACTTAAGGTATTAAGTGTAAGCAGCAGTTTGCTTTCATATGTCATGTATCCAAGATAGTACGCCATATCAAGGTAGTTAAAGAACCAGTGGAGAAGTATCGAAGCCCAAGCTCCATAGGTCAAATACGCCAACCCCAGCGCGAGCCCTGATATGAATGCTGATGTAATCTTGCCAGGGCCCCAACCTGAGAGATAGTGGAGTAGGCCGAATATGAAGGAAGTCGATATCAGAAGCAGCCATTCGAGCAGGCTTATTCCCTTAGAGAAACCGGAGGCCTCAACCGTTCTAGGACCTAGCATCTCCTTGGCTCTGCTCGGCCATATGATTGCGACAATGAGCCACCTTAACTTCTGCACAAGCGTCGCTAGCCATATCCTCCTCCTCGTCAGCAGGAGGTAGACGGCAAATATTGTTCCTATGGTGGTGAAACGAAATCCAACCTCCTCAATTATGGCTGAGTAAGATAGCCCAAAAAATGCTGTAAAGAGATCTGGGTAATGTAGGCTACCAGTAGGAACCCCTTGAGACTCTTGAAGGATGTGCAATGCTGTCACGGCAACGTAAAGCATGCTCCCCCAGATCGGCAGCGCAAACAAGGTATTCTTCATGGAGATGCGAAATTCACCTAGGAAGCCGTACTTCAAAGCCTCGTGAAAAGACATCTTGGACCTCCAAGCGGCAAGAAAGCAAACCAGAAAAATAAGCCAGACGAGCATGAAGACCTGTCCCAGATTGAGTTGATTAGGAGTAGGGAATGCTATCGTGAAGAGGACTAGTAGCAGATTTTTGCTCTGTCTACTCACGTTCAGCCCTCCTTCACTGAAGTAGAACAGCGACAATCCCAGAGGCAGAGACACCACGTATATAGCAACAGAAAGAAGGACGAGAACAGTTACCACGATAGAGAATAGAAGTCTAAGAGATCTTTTATTGTCGCGGAGCTTCACGTCCACTCACTTCATGCATGTGATTACTGCGCATTATTCAAAGGGACAGCGGTTGTCTTATAACCGCATATTCCTAATGGAAAACCTTCCGATTTTCAAGTCCGATATCAATCTAACTGTTTCTTCGGTTACTGTATTCGCACACATGTTTAAACAAATTCTATAATAGTACCGGCTGAATGAGTTCGACCGGATAAACAGGGCGGTCATCTTACGAACAAAGATACAGATGCATTCACAGGCTTCGCGAAGAAGGGAGACTTGAACGGCAAGACATGCAGCGAATGCGAGATCTTCAGCCGTTCGAAGTACGGTTTCTGTACAGTCGCTGAGATAGAGATCAGCCGCGACCATCCAGTATGCTCAAACTTCAAGCCCACATCATTCATGGGAAAATGGCAAGGAGCCCAACTGAGCAACAATAGTTTCAAATCGGACAATGCGAACCCCTTGGCTGGGATTGGAATTCATCTCCACGCATACAAGATTCCGAGCAGTTGCCCAGGTTTAGATCCCGAGTATTGCGCTTCAGCATGCTCTGAATACTGGTCATGTAGGCTGGTCCTTGAGGCAGCGAGATCCAGATCCTCGAAAGGGATCTAGCAGATAGGAATCTTCCCGTAAGCGAGATCGAGGGAGAATCTATCTATATTATCGAGCTCCGACTCAACAGATTCCCTTATTTCTCCAGATATTTGAGCGAGTCGAGTATTCGGCTTGAGAATAACTTGGACAGATGCAGCCTTCGGGTTGTTGATCGGCTGGCCTATTTGGCTTAAGAGCCAGACGTAGACCTCATTGACACCCGATACTTTTTCATAAATTTTCTCTGCCATTCTATAGGTTAAGAGGTTGTATATCTTACCGACATGGCTTACCGGGTTCTTACCAGCAGCAGCCTCTGAACATGTGGGTCTATTCAAGGGTATTATTCCATTCACCCTGTTTCCACGACCCACTTGACCGCAGTCACCTCCGTCAGCCGAAGTGCCCAGTACCGTCAAGTAGACTCCGCCGATTCCTCTACCTCTCTTATCCGCGGTATTGAGATAGACATGCACCTCATCCATATCGAATCTCGAATTCACGAAGGACTCTATCTCATTTAGAATCTCCCGCTTCTTCTTGAAGTAGGCTTGCACGCTCTCAACAAATCTATCAACGAAAGCCATAGCAACAGTCAAGTGAAGTCCACGATTCTTTCTCAAACCCATGATCTTAATGTCTTCCCCTGATTCAGGGAACTCCTTCTTGAAGCGCTTTCCGTTCAGAAACTTCTCTGTTTCTAAGACTATCCGCTCGGTCTCTGTGAGAGGTGCGAATCCAACGGCAGCTGAAGTATCATTGGCACCTAGGAACTTTCCACCTCTCTTAAAGATATCCGCCAAAGATTCTGCGCCAGGCTTGATCTCAACTTGATAGTGCATATGCTTCTCAGGATCAACGAACCTCAGATTTCTCTTCAGCCACTCTTTAGCAGTCTTCAATGTGATCTCTTCAACCGGAACGGTTTCATTTCCAACAGTGAAGGTGGCTCTATCTCCGAAGACAAGCAGCATCGGCTTCGCAACCTCTCCACCTCCGAATCCAACGTTGACCTGCCCGGCTACGAGAAGCCCTTTGTCTATATTGTGGTGCATCACTCTACCGAACTTCTTCAAGTACTCCTTGCTTAGAGCGACTGAGATATCATTCATCATAGCGTCGCATATCGAGTCCGGATGGCCTAATCCTTTCCTTTCACAAATCTCCATCCTTTGATCTTCAAGCACCACCCCTTTCAACTCGTGAATCACTATGCTTCGCAATTCTCGATCATCCTACTGGCAGTTTCCGATCCCCATATTCCAATATTAATAATCTCCTGTCTAAATTATTCCTAAAGGAATCGCTTATCTGGACCTCCTACTCCTTCTTCAGCCGAGTGATCTCCCGATATTTATCCTCAGCGATCATTGCGAAGCTGATCATACAGAACTCTTATATCTAGGGGGGTCGTCGTAATCGAAGGCCTCCGATATACATACTTCAACTAGAAAAGGCTCGTGTAGAACGTTGAGGCTGATCCAAATATCCGATCTCCATTGCGGCCTAAGGTTCAGAGGAGATACCCTACAGCAGGCCATCGAAGAGATAAACAGCCTCAACGCTGATGTAATCGTTGTGACTGGAGATCTGACTGAAGATGGATTGTTGCAGGAATTTCAAGAAGCAAAACGCTACTTGAGTCAACTGAAATGCATACATATGACTGTTGGGAGTGGAAACCATGACTCGAGGACGACTGGACACCTCCTCTTTCCAAAGTTCTTCAGTGAGCCTTCCACAGCCATCGAGTTTGAAGATGCAGCTGTCATTATGCTTAACTCATCGAGGCCTGACCGTGAGGATGGTGAAGTCGGCTTTAATCAAGGCCTTTGGCTTATAGGCCATTTGGAGCGCTTTAAGGACAAGTTCAAGATCGTCGCTCTCCACCATCACATAGTACCTGTTCCTGATACAGGTATGGAAAGAAACATCGTATCGGACTCAGGAGATCTGCTTCGAACGTTACTTTCACATAATGTTGGCTTGGTCCTCTGCGGCCACAGACATCGACCTTGGTTCTGGGAGATCGCAAAACTACCGATCGTTTATGCAGGCGCCATATCGACAACAAGGCTGAGGGGCTTCTTCAAGAATACCTACAACATAGTCACTATCAAAAATGGATCTATAGACATCAAGCTGAAGGTGGTCGGAGGGGCAGAGTACGACCTGAAGGCCATAGGCAACCTCGACCTCTCCGACTCGATGCCTTAGCCCCGGTCGAGAACGCTCTTCAGAGGCTTAGGCTTTCACATACTTGAGCCTACATGTTCTCGAAGGAATATATACAGCCCCGCTGAACAGTACCCTCATGCTTCCTTCACTCGATGAGATAGAAAAAAGGCGCAGAAGCCTCGGCCTCAGTCAGAAGCAACTGTCGAAGCTCTCTGGCGTAAGCCAATCGATGATAGCCAAGATTGAAACTGGAAGGATAAACCCATCATATTCAAAGGCGAAAGCTATCTTCGATACCTTAGAGAATCTGCAGAGGAAGATGGAGACCAAGGCCAAGGACATACTCCAAGAGAATGTTGTCGGTATACAGAAGAGTGAGCTGGTGTCGAAAGCCACTAAGACGATGCATGAAACGGGCTTCTCACAGTTGCCAGTTCTGGATGGATCTCAAACCGTAGGAAGCATATCTGAGAGGACGGTTCTAGATCAGATGCTTAAAGGCCACGATCTCTCTGAGCTGTCGAGGTTGAGAGTTGAAGAGATAATGGATGAAGCATTCCCTTCAATAGATCCTGAGACTCCTCTAAGCGTGGTTTCAGCACTACTCCAATACAGCTCAGCTGTCTTAGTGACCAAGAAGGGAGAGATCTTAGGGATAATAACCAAGGCTGACTTGCTGAAGATCATACAAAGCTAACTACAAGTTCATGGTAGCGTCTAGAGACGCAAAGCCTACTTCTTCTTCGCTGCAGCAACTATCTTTATAATATCCCTGTCTCTCACGATGTAGTCGTTCGGCAAGCGGAGCCCCGTCCTTGCGTCTATTGCGTAAATCATCGTGTCGGCCAGTTCTGTGTGAATCTGCCTAGCCAAATCCCGAACTGTCGAATCACTTGGAACAAGCAGAACATCCGGCAGAACATTGCCCTTCTTGTCTGAGAGGCTCGTTGGATCTTCAACAGGGTAGACGGCGTTCAGCCCCAATAGCTTAAAGACAGAGAGGTTAATTGCGAATTGAACCCCGGTTCTTATCCATTTGGAAAAGACTCTCTGCTGCACGTAATTCAGCGCCCATATCTGGTCTCGAGTAAGCTTACTTTCTTCTAGAACTCGAAATGTCTCTTCTCCAGGCACATACCTAATGAAGCCTTTCTGCTCAGCTCTGCGTAAAGCGAGTTCCGCCTCGCTACAACATGGGATGACGAAGGTTCCTTTGAACTCTTCTACCATTCTCTCATAGTTTCGCTCAGCGTAAGCCAAATCCATCTTATTCGATATGATCACTGTCGGCTTCGACAGTTCTCTTATCTTCCGAGCGAACCATTTGATCTCTGCGTCGCTCCATTTGTCGACGCTCTTCTCCTCAAGCTCAGTCTCTCTCAAAGCTTGCTGCACATGCTCAAGCTTCACCTTCAATCCAGCCAAATCTTCCTGGAACGCCTTATCCAAAGATATCTTTGTTCTCTCTACGCGCTTTGATACTCTCTTGATGCTCTTCTCAATAATCTTCATAAACCACATAGTCAGCTCCTCCTCGATATCGTAAACATCGAGAACCGGATTACCCAAGCCTGGCTTCGTCAATTTCCCCTCAGCGTCTACACTTCCAGAAGCGTCCACGATATGTAGAAGAGCGTCCGCTTGAGCTGCAACATTGAGAAACTGGATGCCTAAGCCTTTGCCCATCCAAGAACCCTTAATCAACCCCGGCAAGTCGACGAGCTCAACTGGTATGAACCGCCAACCATCGATACAGAGCGAGTTTCTGGGCTTGTCTTTCACCTTCAATTCACGGCAAGCACAGATCGTTCTTGAATAGGCGGTGCCGATGTTAGGTCTCTTCGTCGTGAAAGGATAAGTAGAGATCTCAGCCGACATCAAAGTCGCCGAGTTGAAGAAGGTTGTCTTTCCAGTATTCGTCTTCCCTATCAGACCTATCTTCACCATTCTTCATCACTAGTAGAATATAACGAGGAGTCTAAATGAACTTATCTCGCTCAAAGTGAAGCAGAGTTATCAACTAACTCTTCAAAGGGATATTTCAGAAGATTCTTTTGCAGTGTCGAAGACAACGCATGTCAAAGTTTTCTCTATCCCTCTAACCGTCCTGAGTTTATCGACCACGAATCTGCCGATGGCATCTACATCCTTAACCTTGATTTTGACGAGTATATCCCAGTCGCCGGAGATTATGTGAACCTCTTGAACCTCAGCAAACCTCGCGATCTCTTTCGCAATCTCCCTCTGCGACAAGACCTTCTCCTGCCCTGTGGGCCTGTACTCGAAAGAAGCCAAGATGAAAGCAGTTGTTCCGAGATCAAGTTTCTTAGAGTCGAGGATCGCTTTGTATCCGCTTATCACCCCGAGAGCTTCCATCCTCTTTATCTTGGCGTAGACTGTTGTTATCGGACTCCCGAGATCTTTCGCAAGCTCTCTCGTCGACAAGTTCGAGTTCTTTTGAAGTAGCCGCAATATTCGTATGTCCGTTTCATCCAATGAGGACATGTTTGTAATATTTGCCAAACTCGGAATAAAAACCCACTCGCTCTCGAATTTTCAATATCTTCTTGCTGCACCGCGACACATCCGAAAATACGCTTAAGAAGATGCAGGCGCATTCTTGAAAAGCTTAATTAAAATGTAGCTGAATCATGAAGGATGGAGTCGAACGGTTCGGGGCCGTAGTCTAGCCAGGAGGACCGATATCCGTTGCGGTCCTCCCTAGAAAGGTATGACGACAGGGATAAACCGTTTAGGGCTCCAGAAGACTATGCTTACGGGTTTGCAGACCGTAAGGGATGATGAACTTCAGGAGCGCGTGAAGAAACCCGTAGACACGAGAGAGTGGCGGAAGTCGGGGGTTCAAAATGGCCACTAGAGCCATGAAACTCCCCTCGGCCCCACCAGCTTCAACGTCGCGTTCTATCGTGATTCTATGCAACAAAACCGGCTTGAAAGCGGAAGGCTCGCTATACGTAGCGGAGTGGCAACACTCAACTAAGCTATGCTTTCAGATAAGACTCGGAGTACGAGCAAGTAAAACTTAATAATTCTCTCTCACTGGATTTGGGCTGGAGTTGGCGGCCATAGCGGGGAGCTAGGACCCGTTCCCATCTCGAACACGGAAGTGAATCTCCCTGGCGATTCAGGTTCTAGTGTGGTGCGAAAGCCCACGCGAAGCTTGGATAGCTGCCAACTCCACTCCGACTTATCTTAAGATTCCAGTTGACTGTTCGAAACTTGCCCAGAAATGTCGATGAAATTGTAGACGATTCGTGAAATATTTATAACTTGCATTCTTTAGTTAATGCAGAAGCATGTTGAGGCATTGAGAGTTGGTTTCGGACATCTCACTACAATTGAACCCTTTCGCTAATCAAGGAGGAATCTTAGCACAGATAATCTCAGCCTTGATGTATCTCTCATTCATCCTCTTCATATTCTTCGGCCAGAAGATTCAACTCAGGATGATGCTTTGGGAAATAGATGGAACTGTGAAAAAGCTTGAGTTTATGAGAACCGAGGCGAAGAACCTTTCGCTGAAGACTATCAAGGACATAGGGAAACCGAAAGATGACCCAACACCTACACTGAACAGCCTTCTCGAGCAATTCCTTCTAACACCGGTAGAAATGGATCCGGCTGGGATAGTTTGGAAGCTCGACCACATACTTGATGTGAGAGACGCGAAGTTTAAAGACGATGTGAGGAGGATAGCTCCAGAAGCTGATGAAGCAAGATTGAACAATTTGGAGAATCTGGTTGAAGCATCGCTTGCTTTGAATACGATCTATAGAGTAGTCAAACACTTCTATCTCCTCGGAAAGAAGACCTCGAGCTTCTACGTCATCCTCCAGCTTCAAATGATCCTTCCGATAGTTATGCAAGAGGCAGAGGCTATACTGGGAGCTACAAAAGCTTTCTCTGAAGGACAACCTATAGGCGACGGGATAGGCGCGCTAATTGCCTCCAAGTTCATGCGAGGAAATGAAAAGAGAAAAGTGGAGAAAGACATAGTAGTTGCCGAAACTCTGATAGAAGGAAGGCGTGTTATCGCACTTAAGGCAGAAGGACCAGGCGGAAACGTAGGAAAACCCGGAGACGCCATCAGGAGAATCATAGAGGAAAATGAGGGGAAGATCTCTATGATAGTTATGGTTGACGCTGCTATGAAATTCGAAGGTGAGAACTCTGGAGACATCAGTGAAGGCATAGGTGCTGCTATCGGCGGCCCTGGAACAGAGAAGTACAAGATAGAGCAGGAGGCTCTGAAGTACAAGATCCCAGTGTACGCCATTATTATTAAGGAGAGTACACAGGACGCTTACCTGCCGATCAAGAAGGAAATAGTGGAATCCGCCGATAAGGTAGTTGAAAGGATTAAGAAATTGATCTTGGAGAGAACAAAAGAGGGAGAAGCACTCGTAGTGGCTGGGATAGGCAACACCATCGGAATAGCGCAGTAGGCGACAGTCATGGAGCGTAAACCTGGCGAGACCTACCTATATCTAGCGGTTGTATTCAGCCTCCTTGTCTTGGCCTACTCACTCTGGGTCCTCTACTCAAGCATTTCCTCATACCAAGAGGGGCAGCTGGAGAACTTCTACTTCGGAATTATAGCAAGTTTCATAGGAATGGGCTTGGCGGTATCCTCGCTGGCTGCAACAAGAAAGAGGATACTAACTATACGTTCAATGGCATCCCGTACCTTGACGACGATACTATGCGGCAAATGCGGATTCAAGATGGTGAGACTCTTCTCAGTTGGAGACTACATACATAAAGAGATAGGGAAATGCCAACAATGCGACGGAACAATGACGATTACTTCTATATACGCTGAAGAGATGAAGAAGAAACCTCGTTAAGCCGTTAAGACCTCGCAGCCATTCTCTGTTATAACAACCGTATGCTCAGCTTGAGCTACAGGTTTGGAGCTCGCTTCAACCAAGACAGGGTAGGAGATCACGCATCTTGAGGAGACCAGCTCTTGGAAGACTGGATTGAGGTCGCTTCCATGAAATCTCCTCCTCAACCAGCGTAGAGTAAAAGGCAGAGTACTGTACTCTTCTCTTATTAATCTCAACATATCTTTCGCACGCTGAGTCTTAACACCCTTCTCCTTATTGAATCTGAAGATATGTCTTGGATCAAGGCTCTCAACCCTCCCCTCCGCAGTCGAGACTGTGACGAAAGGCTCTATCGCGAAAACCTCGTCGAGCATGACCCTCGCTCCATTTATCTCTGAAACATTGGGAAGAGACTTGCCTGTATGCAGAACATACCTCTCGACTTTATGTCCAGTCAAGTTGCTTATCGGCTTGAAGCCTCGCGCGAATATAGCCCTTTGAATTATACCTCCGATTTCAGAGACTTTGACTCCAGGGCGTATGTTCTCTATAGCTTCCTTGAGCGCTTGCTCAGCTGAAGAGACCATCGGATAGTATTCAGGGTTGAAAGAGAATGTGATCGCGCTGTCAGCTATGAAGCCGCTGACGTGAACTCCGAAATCTATTTTGACTATGCTTTGAGGAGGGATGACGCTGGAGTCGTCATAAGGAGGGGTATAGTGTGCAGCAACTTCATTGATTCCTACGTTCACTGGAAAAGCGGGCTTCCCGCCTCGGTCTGTAATGGCTTTCTCCAATTCTTCACAGACAGCTAGGATTGGCGCTCCTTCTCGCACGATTCTTAATGATAGCTGACGTACCTCAGCCGTAATCTTCCCAGCTTTCCTGTAGGATTCAAGAGCATCTTCAGGAAGCATCTTCGAAACTGCTCCTCATGCATGGTGCTTGTTCAGGCAGCTTGCGGCCCTACATTCTCCTCGGCAGTTCTAACTCTGGTCTGCATTCCTTCAATCCAGTCTCTTAGCTCTTGAACTGTATGAATGTCTTGACGGATTAGTCCTTCGATCTGCTTCCTTATAGAATCGTCCACCTTGATCCTCCTCTTGGAAAGCTCGTTCAAAAGCATCTTCGCCAACTTTTTTCCTTCCTTGTCAAAATCCGTAAGAATGATGATTTTCCTGTTCGAATCGATACCTTCTAAGAATTCGAAGAAACCCTTCCCCTCAGCTTTCAGGCATAGGATCGGTCCATCCATCCCCAGTTTTCTAAGTGATTCCTCATCTTTTCTCCCTTCAACGATTATAGGGGTTCCGCGATGGGACTGATCAGAAAGTCTTTGAACAAGTCTAGTCAAGCGGTCCAGCCTTCTCTCCAAACTGGACAATTCTATTTTTATCCTCTTCACAACTGCTTCAATCGCAGCTATCTGGTGACAGCCATTCTCCTTATTTCCGCCAACGATTCGGCAGCCTCAGTGTTCTTCTCGAAATACTTTCTCGCTGGCTGGAGAATCTGAGACAGCGCCTTTGCAGTAGCAACTTTTAGGTCGGATGGATGCAACTTGCTCTTCCCGTAGGCTTTCAACAGCTCTTCTATGCTGAAGAACTCTATCGTTCCCCCGTATCTCGCCGGCCTCTCTACAATGAGCGAACGTTGTTCTTTGAATATGATCTTTCTATTCAGATCTATGATAGGGTTGTTCTTGAAGTCCCTTGGTGGACAATAGGCGTTCGCGATCTTCTTCTCAATCTCTTCAGGCGAATCGTGGATGAAGATCGCGGTCTCAGGCTGGCTCTTAGACATCTTGAGCTCTAGCTCCATTTTCTCTTTGGGTCCCTTCATCTCCATTCGCCCTGCTGCACCGAGACCCATAAGGAGAGGTGTATGAATCGCAGCCGGCTTCTTGAACCCGAGCTTCGGTCCTATCTCGCGAGCCAAAATATGAGCTCGCCTTTGGTCCATCCCACCCAGGCAGATCGATAGATCTAGGGCGAAGATATCGCTGACTTGGAGAGAAGGATATATGCATTTGGAGAAGTCGAGGGTTGCTTCTGTCGCTTTTCTTCCCATTATCGTCATAGCTCGCTTCACTCTTGCGAGCGTCATATTCTTCGCCGTCTTGATAACGAGTTCCCAGTAGCGCAGATCCTCCATCAAATCTTCAGCCGCGATGAACTCAACCTTACTCGGTTCTATACCTAGAGCGAAGAGGCAGTGCTCCAAGTACTTGGCGCACTTCCTTATATTCTCTAGGTTCCCTCCGAGTTTATCATTTATCGCAGCATGCCAAGTCGCTTCAAGTACTATCATGTGAACGCCCGCGTCTATCAGATCGGCGAGCTTTCTCGCCCATATAGTCCAGCCAACATGGAAGAGCCCGCTCGGCTCAACACCAATATAGCATCTAGGCCTCTCGGTCGTTTCGATGATTTGACGAAGATCATCCTCAGTAATTATTTCCGCGGCATTCCTCATTGCAAGGCGAATCTTTTCCTCGATTTCCATTAATATCCCTGAGTCAACGATAGAAGTCACATTAGTTTACTTAAAACTTCTCGCTGGATCGATATAGACTCTCCAAAGCTCGCTCTCTCCAGCATTATCGACGAGCGTTATATCGCCTACAACACTAACACCGAACTTCATCGAAGGGCGACGCCCTACTAAGCCCGGCTCTCTCAGAGGTAGGCTTTTGTTAACGCTCGCCGCCTACCGCTTGTTGGCGGCAGGTTTCGGCTCTTCACTATTCATCGCCGAGAAGAATGGCGCTTTGGATTGAGATTAATCTTACTTTTCTCTCTGCTTTACGTCTAAGAGGCTGTCTGCGTCGAGTTCAAAGGCTGCGGTCGGATTCTCTATCTTCCAAGACTCCAAGACCTTCGGGTTGATCTCACCGATTATGCCTACCTTTCCGTTTTTGACAGATATGCTTCCAACTCGCCCGTCTATAAAGCCGCCGTGTTTCGTTTCTTCAATCTCGTAGCGAATTCCTATGTTTGAGAGGAGGGAGTCCAAAACTGATTTTAACTCTGCGAAACTTGCTCTTGAGTGTGTGAGGGTGCACGCTAGCTTCTTTACGTCTCTAGACATGTTCTCACATTTTCTATCTGGAACAGCGCAAAGGCCTACTTCAAATATCTTCTGAGGATAGTCGACATGCGTATTGTTGCTTAGGAACTTCATAATGCCCGGAAGAAGCCAACTTCGCAAACAGGTGAGTGTAGTCATCTTGGGGTTGGCAATCTCGATCACTCTGCCGGGTTTAAGATTCATCTTAGTGAATAGGTGGTCGATGCTAGTCATACTGTACGTTAGTACTTCTTGGAAACCCAGCCCAATCATGATCTCTCGAAGAATATCGCAGAATTTCTCTCGGAAGGTTATTGCTCCAATCGTCGGCATTTGGGGCCATCTTGGTTCGATATTGTTCAAGCCGTACGCGATGGCTATATCCTCAACTATATCGACTGGATGCATTATATCAATTCTGTAGCACGGAACTTGAACTATCATAGTATCCTCGTCCTGTTCAACCGCGTGATATCTTGCTTTCTCAAGAAGCCGCGCTATCTCGCTGTTCGACAAGCCGAGTCCAAGAATCTTCTCAACATAGTGAACATCAAGCTTCATAGATTGCGATCGGAGCTCAGGGGTTTCCACATCCATAGCCTCTGGGGAACTATAGTGAATTCTTGAAGAGAAGATCTCTCCTCCCCTGTCTGCAAGTGAGACAGCTATCGTGATCAATGTGTTCAGTACAGTCTCATGAACCGTCCCTGTAACCTCGATCAGGATGCTCCTCGTTTCTTCAGTAATCCTCCCAAGATCATTTGAGTTTATAATCGGTGGAAAAGATAGAACATCGTCCTTCTCATCAAGTATTATAGGCCATAGCTTGTACCTATTCACGATGTAGCCGTACTCCAAACCTTTGGGATGCTTCTTGAGGATCTCTCTCAAAGTCATCTTCTCCGCAAACCCCAAGGGTATGAAGCTTATCTCTGAAGGCTTCGAAACCTTATAGCGCAACGGCGGCTTGATCAGGTCGAAGTCATACAAGCCTATTGATGTCCTTCTTCTCCGCCTGCCGTAGGTTTGATCCAGCTTCTCCTGCAGATGCATCATTCCACGTATGACAACATCAGTCAAGCCTACATTCCTGACAATTGCACAAGCGATGTACGGTCGGATATTGTGTAGTGCTGGATCTACGGAAATATCAACCCCTGAAGAGCCCGCGACACCATAATTTTTCATTCCCTTCTCAAGACCGAGAAAACCTCTTAGAGCCCGCGCGATTCCCTCGACGCTCCATAAGTCGGGGTGATTGCTATCTTTGATATCTATGCTCAGCTCTCCCTCGGATAAGTGTTCAACTTCTCCTTTAACATACGAGAGAAGCTCGTTCAACTCTTCTGTGTTGGTGGGAAGCTTAATTCCAAGAAGAGTTTGAAGATCTTCGAAATTGGTTTCTACCGTAGGCAACTCATAACAACTCTTGCTTTCTAATCCAATCCAGATCCTCTGTGAACAGGTAGCGGATATCGTCGATGCCTGCCTTCATCATGAACAATCGGTCCACACCCAAGCCCCAAGCTATCACAGGCACAGAGATCCCCAAGGGCTCTGTCAGCTCAGGCCTAAAGATTCCTGAACCTCCAAACTCTAGCCAACCGTACCCCTCCTTGTACGCAAGCAGCTCTACACTCGGCTCAGTAAATGGGAAGTAGTCCGGCCTGAATCTGACTCTATCCGCGCCAGCTATCTCGATAGCGAATCTCTTTAGCACGCCGAGCAAGTCACGTAGGTCAAGTTCAGCGCTTACAACTATACCTTCTACTTGGTTGAACTCCGTGAGATGAGTCTTATCCGTGACCTCCGGCCTGTAGCATCTAACTATTGAGAAATACTTCCCCGGTATCTCGAGTCTCGGGCTCACTAATGTTCGGGAGCTGAGCGCTGTTCCATGGCTTCTTAGAACTAGCCGCGCTGCTTCTTCAAGAGAGAACTTGTATCGCCATCCCTTCGAACCTGTCTTCCAACCGTTCTCATGAGCTTCCTTCACATTTTCCAAGAAATGCTGATAGGCGCTGAGATTTCCATGAGTCGGAGACTTTACGAAATATATGTCGAATATCTCTCGCGCAGGATGATCTTGAGGCATAAAGAGGCTGTCGCAATTGAAGAACATGAGTTCGACTATAGGGCCTGTCATCTCCTTGAAACCGAGTTCGAGGAGTCTTCTCTTCAACTCATCTAGAAAACTGTTGTAAGGCTGTTTCTTACCCGGCCAAACTTCCGCGACAGGCGCTTTAATATTGTATCTTCTGAACTTGACTTGGCGCCACCGCCCACTTGTCATAAGTTCTGGAGTCAGCTCACTGATTTCTCCTCGAGGCTTGACGCCTTTCTCTGCTGCACTCCAACCTTTCCGCGTTAGCCCCAGTTCTCTACTTGTTCTCTCCTTGATCTCTATCAAGCCTCGAGCTTTAATAACGGGAAGAGAAAGACGCATCGGACGACTCAATTCTTCTGCGGATACTTCGCCCTTCTCGAAAATAACCTTAAGCAGTCTCTCGTCGTCGGTTTCTTCTACTTTCTTAGGAACCTCTAGGAACAGTTTTCCGCCGGTCTTGTAAATCGTCCCCCAGCCTTTTCTTCTTATCCAGCCAATAACTATAGGCAGCATCTCTCTTTTCAGACCAGCTCTTTCCGCAGCATCTTCAACAGAAGCCTTCCCACGAAGCGCTAATACCGTCTCGATAAGTCTCCTCTCAGGAAGACCCTGCTCCGCGTACAGTTCCCCTTCTTCTCTCAGCCTAACTATACTCGTCTTCTTCTCGCGAAGCGTGACTAGGTTCTTCTCATGAAGTGTCAATGCTGCTCTCATGACTGCAGCATCTTTTAAACCCGTGCTATCAACTATCGCTTGAACTTCTCCAGTTCCCCTCATGTTTTTCAAAGCGAGCAGAGTCAGAACCTCGTTCTCCCTGAGTTCCACTTCTTTTCTACACTCCAGAGGCAGCAGTTCGTCTGAGCATTATTGCTCAAAGCTTATATTTATTTTCAGGATGGGCTTAATGTATGTTCACAATCTGGCTTCAACATAGACTTAAGACTTATTAGATCGGAGCGATATTCCGATGGAACCTTCAGAGATGGTCGTGACCCCGTGGGAAGTCTCCGGCGAGATAGACTACGACAAACTGATAGAACAGTTCGGCACAGAACGGATAACGGAGAGTTTACTTAAAAGAATAGAATCGCTTACTGGAGAGCTCCATCCTCAACTGCGAAGAAAAGTCTTCTTCTCACACAGAGACTTGGATTGGATTCTAGACCGATACGAGAAAGGCGAGAGATTCGTTCTATACACAGGGAGAGGGCCTTCCGGAGATGTACACTTAGGCCATATAGTTCCTTGGATCTTCACAAAGTACCTCCAAGACGCATTCAACGCCAAATTGTACTTCCAGTTGACTGATGATGAGAAGTTCTTGATCAACCCTGAGATGACATCGAAGAAGGCGTTGAACTTGGCTTACGAAAATGCTCTTGACATAATCGCTGTAGGCTTCGATGTGAAGAAGACAAGATTCATCTCGGACATGAAGTACGCCAAGGTAATGTACAATCTTGCAATAGAAGTAGCGAAGCACGTCACTTACTCAACCGCGAGAGCGGTCTTCGGCTTTAAAGACAACTCTAATATAGGCATAATATTTTTCCCAGCAATCCAAGCCGTTCCATGCTTCATAGAATCGGTCAATGAGAACAAGAATGTCCCATGCCTAATCCCAGCAGCGATCGATCAAGACCCATACTGGAGAATCTCCCGCGATGTAGCTCCGAAACTCGGATTCTATAAGCCAGCTCAAATACACTCACGCTTTCTTCCGGGACTGGGCAAGGGCGGAAAGATGTCATCATCCCTTCCTGAGACATGCATCTTCACAACAGACGAACCGAAATTGGCTAAGAAGAAGGTAATGGACGCCTTCACCGGAGGAAGAGCGACAGAAGAGGAGCAGAGAAAATTCGGAGGAAACCCTGGTGTTTGCAGCGTCTACCAGTATGAAGCATTTCTTTTTGAACCAGACGACGAAAAACTCAGAGAACTCGAAAGGACATGTAGGAGAGGGGAGATGATTTGCGGCGACTGCAAAATGATACTTGCCGAAAGAGTTGAACGGTTTTTAATCCAGCATCAAGAGAAAAGAGAGAGAGCCAAAGACATCGTCAATGACTTCTTCCTTGAGTGAAAGAACTCCCGCCAAAGCTTTTATTCGATAGCCGACGAACCTTCTTATCGTGCGGAAACATGGAGAAACCGGTGAGCGCAGACTTCAAAATCCCATATCGATCACTTGCATCCTACATCGGGAGGGCAGTTCGAGTCTTCGTCAAAAACCACCCATTGATCAGTTACCCTCCTGTCTACGAAGGCCTTCTATCCGCGGTCTTCGAAGAACCTCCCGCTATGCTTCTTGAAGAAGCCAACCTGCTTGTTCTCAATTACATACCCGTACGGAACTTCTACAGAGTCGTAGGGAAGACGAAGGTTGGTTCCGTCTTTATCAAGATCGAAGACTTGCAGTACTTCGAGATTCTTGAGAGCGGTGTGACAGAGCCGGTTGTAACCCCGCCATCCAGCCAAAAAGCTCTGGAGATACCTAAGGAGACTACTGAGTGAACACTAGTAGATCAATCCTAATGCGCTCGATGAAAGAAGAAAGTTTAACTGTAAGACAACGCATTTTATGAGAGCATCATCATACTTTACGATCAAGATGTATGGTGAAGGTAATGTTTAGGAGGATTATCACCTATGACATCGGAATCCCAGTATACGTCTACTACGAAATATATAATAAAAGCGAAATTCGAAGTCGAGGGTGTTGTTGAAAAACCAGATGTGATCGGAGCGATCTTCGGACAAACTGAAGGCCTCTTCGGCCCCGACCTAGATCTGAGGGAGCTTCAGAAGGGCGGGAGAATAGGACGAATAGAAATAGAACTAGAATCGAAGCATGACAAAACCACTGGAACTATTGTAATTCCCTCTAGCCTAGACAAAGTCTCGACCGCTCTTATAGCAGCTGCTATAGAAAGCGTTGACAGGATAGGCCCTTGCGATTCAAAGATACTACTGGAGAAAGTTGACGATGTACGCGAAGAGAAACGCAAAGCGATAATGGACAAGGCAAAAGAAATCTTGAGAAAATGGGTGATCGAAGTAACCCCGAGCACAGAGGAAATTCTGAAAGAAGTTTCGGAGGCCATAAGATCCGCTGAAGTGATAAGCTACGGTCCTGAAGGGCTTCCAGCTGGCCCTGAGATTGAAGGGACGGGGTCTATAATAATAGTGGAAGGCAGAGCGGACATAATCAACTTGCTTAAATGCGGAATAAAGAATGCAATAGGCCTTGAAGGAACGAAAGTTCCACAGTCGATAATTCAACTGTGCAAGAACAAAGAGGTGACTGCGTTCCTCGACGGAGACAGAGCTGGAGACTTGATTCTGAAAGAATTGATGCAGGTTGCTGAGATAGATTACGTGGCCAGGGCTCCGCCTGGGAAAGAGGTTGAAGAGTTAACTCCGAAAGAACTGTTGAAAGCTCTGAGAGAGAAGGTTCCTATCGAACGTCTAGGTCCTGAAAGGATGCCCCCGCCAAGACCTCCTATTCCAGATGAAGTTGCGGCTACAGCACATCATCTCAGGGGAACGCTTGAAGCAGTTATCTTCGATGAATCTGGAAAACCGATCGTTAGAATTCCAGTAAGCGAATTGGCGGAGAAGATCTCTAAGATCGAGGGCGCTAGCACGTTGCTGTTCGACGGCGTTGTAACACAGAGATTAATAGACCTCGCAGAGAATCGAAACATAAAGCTAGTTATAGGCGACAGAATATCCGAAATAGCTAAGCGCCCGATGAACCTGAAAATAATGACCATGAACGAACTGTTAGGTCAATAGCACGAATCGTGTCACTGAACCCTATTTCAAGTATTCAGCAAGGGTACCAGGTCTTTCCTTCCCTAAGAGCTCTTCTTCAGGGACACCGAATACCTCCAGTATTCTCAAAGCCGCTGGGATTATCTGATTGGACAGGTAGTACTCCAAGTCCAGTTCATCAGCGGAAGCCATTGAGTACGGCTTTGCCTTCTCGAAGAGCTTTCCAAGACCTTTGGCGATAACGTATCCAACTTTGTCCCCCAGAGTCAGCTCCCAACCTTCCTTCAAGAGTTTCTTTGCAACTTCCACGTGAGGTGCTCTAACTTCATATTCTTCAACTGGTTTCGTCAGCGTCTTCCAGATTATGAAGTCCCTAAGCTCGAACCTCCCCTCCATCAGATCACGTATGTAATGCTTCACGAACTCGATAGCTCTCTTCGAGGACTTATCCTTCAAAACGAGTTCCAGAACCTTTTCTTGAACGTTTTTCGCTACGTTGGCCCAATCGCCTCTTACAACCTCCATCCCTACGATATCGAGTGTCCCGTCAGGCAGTAGACCAGCATACCTCTTCTTCGCTTCCGTAAAGAGTACTCTCTCGTAAATCTTGTCAGGCTTTATCTCCATTTTGAATTCCTCTCTCACCCGTTTGAGTAGGAGCTCAATCTTACGCGCATCATGCTTTACGAATATTGCATCAGTATCGCTGTAGATTACTTCGAGCCCCATTTTTCCCGCGGTCTTGATTACCTCTTGAATAGTAACTCTGCCGAACGCGGCTGCCGATTCAGCCACCTCTCTAACGTACCAGCGTGCCCCGACCCAACCCGCATAGCCATAGGTTGCGTTGGTTATCACTTTAACAGCTTTCTCTCTCTCCTTCAGAATCCTATACTCTATCGTCTTCGAATCGAGCGTTCCGAGCTGCTTCTTTATCTGCTCTCTAACGTCGATAAGGCTGGATAGAACTGTCTTGTAAAAGCCCGGGGGCTCTTTGCGGAATCTGTGGCTGACCTCTGGAACAAGAGTGACCCGCTTCTGAGGCGTTTCTCCAGGTCCAATAAATGTATCAGGCGATAGATTGTGCAGTATCATGAGATTCGGATACATTGCAGTGAAGTCCAGCACAGCGATCTTGTCGTGAATCCCCGGCTTGGGAGGCAGCACTATCGCACCTCTATATGGCGAATAGAACTGCTCCACTCTTCGAGGAATCAGTTCGCCAAGCTTGTAGGCTCGCTTGATCAAATACCAGTCTACTCTAAAGCCTACTGCAGCTGCAGCAACATGGTCAAGAGGGAGCCCTGTCAAGTTCGAAAGTTGCATTGCAAATTCCAACATCCTCGAAGCGACTCCGAGAATCGACATCGACGTCTCGGTTGAAAACTTCAGTAGTGTAGGCTGCTTCTTTTCATCGACCCAGTGGATCGATAGGTCCGCCTCGTCTATCAAGGTTCTTTCCGCTCTCTTCATTACCCCAAGAAATTCCGCTATATTCTCTAGAGACTTGATCTTGACCTCCGGAATATCCTCTGCGAGATTAAACAAGTCAACGTTTGCCCGACCTGTAACCGATACATGTCCATAAAGGCTTGTGTGGGGTTCCGATTTCATTCTGTCCACCGCAAGCTTCATTCCAATGAGCTTAGAACGCTCCAACAAGTAGGGCCAGTCAAACTTATTATTGCCATATCCGACTATCACATCTGGATCGTATTCCCTTATGTAGTTCAGAAAATCTGAGATGACTCTCTTGTCATCCGAGTCGTCGGCAACAAACTGCTTCTCCTTCTTCTCGCTTGTACAAGTAGAAATGATAACTACAGGGTCCCTGCCAGGTTTAGGTGCACCCCTTTGGCTGAAGCAAACGATCGAGAACGCTAGCATCCTTAAGGATGGTGTGCCGACCTTATCGATAAGCGTTGGAAATTTAACAGCCTCGAAGACTTCGTCGACCTGAGCTTCCACCCGTTCTATAGACTCTCTGACATCAATCTGATGCCAGCCACATGGTCTAAGATCCTTGTCAACGATATACCTGAAAGAGGGTCTAAGATCATCCTCGACATGATCTTTAACTCCATCGATCTTCGCCATAGATTCAGCGTATTTCGTTATTGTCTCAGGGTCTCTGCAAACGATTCTAATTGCCTTCACCTTCTTTCCGAAGAAATTCTTCTCGAGGACTTCTATTTTCTCAACACTTGGATACTGGGATTTCTTAGTCGATATCTGATCTGTTATGCGATCAATCGCGCTGTCATCCTCAACCAGCAAATAGAAGTAAGGACGAAAACTCTTATCACGTACGAGGACCCTCTTTCCTTTCGAATCGATCCCCCATAATCGTATCTCGGGCTGTCCATCAATCGTTTCATGATTTATATCGAGGAGCCAGAAGTCGATTTTCATTGTCCCACCGAACAATATCAGTAAGAACGTAGATAGAAGTCGCTATTTTGTTTGATGGTTGTCCACTATAGCGTTAGTGAAAATGCGACAGCATCTTCGCCGTCCTCGTAGTAGAACGGTATCAGTCCTATTCTCTCGAAAGTGAGAC
>Ga0315310_10000109_pt1 | contig 55759 bp, 56 predicted proteins | sample TDP5_MG_FD_203630 | JGI IMG/M metagenome (GOLD analysis project Ga0315310, IMG submission 203630) | Freshwater sediment microbial communities from Lake Towuti, South Sulawesi, Indonesia - TDP5 | ecosystem: Environmental > Aquatic > Freshwater > Lake > Sediment | place: Indonesia: South Sulawesi...
AGAGACTTGGCAGCTAGGGCTCTGGTAGAAGGAGCGAATCTAAGGCCAGATAGATATACAATCCTTCATAAGAGGCCGTTAACACTCGCTGAGGCTACAAGGCTACTTGAAGAGACATCGGTCATCTAACCTGCTAACTATGAAAGAAGAATTCGCTAGAATCCTAGCTTACTTTCAAAGGATTGAATGGCCTCCAAGATGAAACTCTCTGATATCTGACCAAGAGGAGTAGTTGTGTCCAATATTCTCTTCGGAATTCGAAGCTTGGTGAAATCGAAGCCCTCTCTGATTTTGAAGCCGTACTTGGCCTTCAGCACTTCCTTACCCATTTTCAAAAGATCCTCAGGTGTAAGCTCGTAGCCCGTAAGCTTGAGAGCTTTGAGCACGGTATCAACCGTGTAGATTTCCCTACCGAAGTAGCAGATCACTAAGCTTGATAGAACCTGCCTCCACGACTCCTCTGAGAGCAATGCCTCAGCAACCGCGTCAGCAGTTGGTCTGCTACCAGAGGTATAGGATTCTTGGTCGAAGCTGTAGCCCGCGCTGTCAAGGTGGCTATGCCTCGCCCCGGTCAAGTAACCTATGTATGCTGAGGGCCCAGTGTGATAGCCCGGCATCTCATTGCCGCCGAAGGCCAAGGCAAAGTCAGCTCCACCATAGACTGATGATGCACGGTCGACACCCTTCGCGAGAGTTCCATAGAAATCCGTAGGCTGGTCAACAATGAGTCTGAGCGCCTTGAGATACGTATCGTGGTCTCCCCAATGCAATCTCAACCCAGCAGTTTCCCGATCAGATATCAGGCCTTTCTGCTGCGCCTCAGTAGCCCACGCTAGAGCCACACCCGCACTTATGGCATCCAGACCCAGCGCCTCCACCTCGTCGAAGAGTCTGAGCAAACCTTCAGTCGATGATACTCCGATCATGGCGCCCAACGCATAGATAGGTTCGTAGTCGTAGCATACCATCCTAGTCTTGTAGAAGTATCGCTCTGTCTCATACGCTTCTCTTAGCGCGGCTAGATGGATGCAGCTTACGGGGCAATGTGCACATGCGATTCGTCGACCCAGATGCTTCTCTGCAAACCTTTCGCCTGAAATCTCTTCAGCTGATTCAAACCTGGCCTTCTCAAGATTTGTGGTTGGTAAGGCTCCAAGCTCGTTCAACGCGTTTACATTCATCGCTGTTCCTAGGTCGTGATACTTCTTCATCGCCGGCGACTTGACCAGAGATTCAAATATGTCTCGGTAGACCTTCCGATATTGGATCATGTCACTGACCTTCAGCGAACGCTTACCCGCGACCATGATAGCCTTCAACTTCTTGCTCCCGAAGATCGCCCCTAATCCCAACCTTCCAAAATGCCTGTAGGTCTCTGTGACGACGCACGCATAGCTAACGAGTTGCTCTCCGGCACGTCCTATCCGCATAATAGTCCTAGTGCCAGCGCCGGGCTCCTTCTCTCGAATAGCTCGACCCGCAGTGAAACTCGTCATCCCCCAGAGCGCTGAGGCGTCTCGAAAATGAACCTCATCAGATTCTACGACTAAGTAGACTGGGGTTGCGCTTGCGCCTTTCACGATGATCGCTCCGTATCCCGCCATTCTAATTGCAACAGCGCTTCGGCCTCCAGCGTGGCTCTCGCCCAAATTGCCACTATGAGGCGACTTGAACATGGCGACGGTTTTCGACGCGATCGGGAAAACGCCGGTCAACGGTCCAACGGCGAGAACTATTGGATTGTCGGGACTAAAGGGGTCTCTTCCCCTTGGGCATTCATCCTTCAGAAGGTTGATGGCAACCCCCGCCCCGCCAAGATATTTCTTGAATAAGTCTCTTCGATCAACAACCCAGAACCTTCTCCTTGATAGATCAATGTGCATCACTCTTGACAATGGATCCCCATCTATCATGGGCTACCACCGTTCCAATTGGCGAAGTTCAAGGACATGATATGGGCAAAACCCCACACATAATCCGCAGTGGACGCATATCGTAGGTTTGTTCATCTCTTCATCCCAGAAGATCGCTCCGATCGTGCACGCTTCGACGCAGTTTCCGCAGCCTATGCACTTGTCTATGTTGAGGATAACTCCTCCGCCTTTCGTTCTCTTCTCCAGTGCATCGGTAGGACAGACCTTCATGCACGGCGGATCTTCACATGCTCGACAGACGATAACTACAAAGCCTCTCTCAACCCCTCCTGCGGATCTAACGTGAATAGCAGATTTCGCGAGACCGGCCTCGCCAAATCTTCGAGAACATGCGAACATGCAGCATTGGCAGCCGACGCATAGATCAACGTCGACGACGAACAATCTCTTACCATGCGTCGTCTGAATGGTCTGATCCACCAATACCCTTCAGGCCACTCTACCATCATCGTAGAGTTTAACCTTCCGTTTAGAAGAATTTCTATATGCGTTCGATTCACAACACATGGGAGAGAACAATTGATCATCGCGGCGTCCGATATCCATCTTGGGTACGATCACGTAAACAAAGAGCCGTTTATGAAATTCTTAGATGAAATCGGAAAATCACTTGGACGATCAGACCATTTCATACCGCTGGGAGACATCTTTGACTTCTGGAGAAGGAACAATGTAGCCGTTGTCCTAGAGAACGAAGACATTGTGGAGAAGCTTGAAAGCCTCACCGCAAATATGCACTATATTCCAGGAAATCACGACTTTACTTTCGCGAGGCTCAACCCATCCGGAACCCGTCCGTTTAATGTTCAAAAGATCCTTACGCTCCAAGATGACGGAAACACGTTTAGTTTCATGCACGGCTATCAACTCGAAGTTCTTGCAAATTTGGAGCCTCTCACTATCGAGGAGTACGAGGAATTATGCGTGTCGCTATGCCAGAGAACTGGTGACTTCATAGGTGACCTCCTATCCTTCCTCTGGGACAGTATCCACCTTTCGTTCAAAAGAGGAGACAAAAGAAGAGACATGGTTCAGTCGATCGGAGAGATGCCGGAGAAGCGGAAGGATATGCACAAGATAGATAGACTCGCGAGGTCACGAGTCAAAGACCTATTCCTCGGACTCGGGAAGGATGACAGATTCATATTCGGACATACCCATCGACCATTCCTTGATGGCTCTGTTGCTAATGTAGGCTGTTGGGTCTCGGACGCTGCTGTGCAGAACACCTACCTTAAGATTGAGAACGGTGAGATGCAGCTACTTCAGTACATTGCAAAATGATTTGAGCGCGACCTACGTTGGTCAGCAAGATCGGAGATGTAGAAGCGGCTATCTTTGACTTAGATGAGACCCTAATCGATGCACAGAAAGGACTGGCAGCTGCCCACGAGAAAGTTGCAGACCTGTTTGAGAGGTTTTTCAGGGAGAACAGAGTAGCAATTGAACGTAGCAAGCTGGAGGAGACGATCGGGCAACTGGACGATGATATGAACCGACAGATCCTGTACAACCGAAACATTTGGTGGCAGAAGATTGTTGATCAACTAGCGCCGGGCAGGAGACTTCCGGTATCCCTCTTCAAGAAGATGACCACGGAGTATTGGAAGGCGTATGAGGAGGAAAGCGTTCCCTATCCAGATGCTGCTGTCACACTCGAATACCTCAAGAACGAAGGCTACAAGCTAGGATTGGTTACTGATGACGATGGAACCGTGGGACGAAAAGGCCGAAGGATATCCCGCTTGACTCTGAAGGATTTCTTCGATGCGTACGTTGTAGCAGGTGATGAGACCACGGAGAAGAAGCCAAGTCCTCTACCGTTTCTTCTAGTTGCAGATCGGCTCGGGGTTTCGCCACGTAGATGTGTCGTGATCGGGGACAAGCCTTTCACTGACATCGAGGGGGGACGAAGAGCTGGGATGCTTACTATTCTGGTTGTGCGTAGACGCTGGGACGCCTCCGCCCAAGCCGACTATGAAGTGACAAGCCTCTCTGAGCTCAGAACTCTTCTCTAAAATCAGTGCGACAGCAGAGGGGCACGCTTAAGAACGATGAGGAGTCGGTGAGGCGCCTAAAGAACTCGCTTGACGAAATTCACATAATCACAGTTAAGGCCGAATCTAAGTGGTCTTCGCAGGCGCGATCTAACAGTTTGGTCAGAAAAGGGACTTGCTTGAGTTCTCACGCGGTGCCTTCCCCCGCGCTATTGATATTACCACTGCTCCCGCACCTATGGCTGTGCACAGTCGAAGTGCCGTTCTGAGACCGGAAAGAAATTCATCCAGAGGAACGTTCAGCTGTTCTTTTCCAACAACCGAGATATCAGCTGAAACGCTACTGGTCAAGATGAAGGTGACGAGCGCTAGGCTAAGGGACTGTCCCAAGAACCTCATGGTTGCAAGTGTTCCAGACGCTACGCCCAGCGACTCTCTTGGAACCGACCCCATCACCGCACTCGTGTTCGGTGAGCTGAAGAGGCCGTACCCAAAGCCTAAGACGCCAAGTATCAAAACTATCGCATACGCTGTCGTGCCAGTGGTTACTCCGGAAAGAATCAAGATGGCTGCAGACATTATCCCTAGCCCCAGTGATGAAAGAAATCTTGGCTCTATTCTGTCGGAAAGGTGGCCGCTGAAAGGTGAAACTATAGCCATCAAAAGTGGTTGGGAGAGCATTATTATTCCCGCTTGATGCGGATCAAGTCTCAGAATGAGCTGCAGATACAGAGACAACAGGAACCCTATGCCATGGGACGCAAGATAGTTCAAGAGAGCAGTTAGGTTCGAAAGGGCAAACATTCTGTTCTCTGTGAACAGCCCAATATCGATTAGGGGCTGCGTTGCCAACCTCTTCTCTACGAATATGAAAAACAAAAGAGAAAGTGCAGCAACCGACATGAGGAAAGGTATGTATTGTTGTGGAACCGTGGTCATTCGACTGAATGAGACAGATGCTAGGATCGATGAGAGCGATATGGTCAAGCCTAAACCTCCCAAGATATCGAGTGAAGCTTCGCGCTTGACGTGAAATGTCTCATATGTCTTGAAATGGCACAATGAAGCCGTAACCAAACCGATTGGAACATTGACGTAGAAGATCGATCTCCAGCCAAATTGCGAGATCAAGAATCCCCCGAGCACCGGGCCGACTGAGAGTCCCGCGTAAGTAGCGCTGGTGATTATTCCTACGGCTTTTCCACGCTCCGAAGACGGAAAGACTGAGGTGAGGAACGCAACGGAATTTCCGGACATCATCGAAGCGCCTATGCCTTGGATTAGTCGCATCGCAATCAATTGGTACAATGAGAATGACAAACCAGACAGGACTGAAGAAAATATGAAGACCAGAACACCTGCGACATAGAGAAGCTTTCTGCCTTTCATGTCTCCAAGTCGGCCGAAAACCAGGAGGAACGTAGTCAACGAGAGGAGATACGCAATCGAAATCCATGAGAGCAAAATCAGTTCTCCTCCAAGATCTGAGCCAATGGAGGGAATTGCCAGATTTACTGCACTGGTGTCGAAGGGAGTCATGAATGCTCCGAGAGTTGTCACTATCAAAATCAACCACTTGTTCTTGTCTTCTGTCTGGAAAGGCTCGTTCATTTGGGATACAGTCTTAGATGGATCATCTGAACCTCGAAAGACGGAACGGTCAGTAAAAGAGGATTCTTTTGGAAAAGGCTACTGTTCGCTTACGCCTGTGAATCTTAGTTTACTGACCTTCAGGGTGGGAACCGTCGCGAGTTCCTGTCTCTCCTGATCTTTTCCGATCATCTGTATTCCTTTGTAGACATCTAGGAAACTGTCCGTGAACCTTAGGTTTCGGACCGGTTTGGTGATCTCCCCGTTCTCTATAAGGAAGGTTCCATCTCTCGTCAACCCCGTTAGGATCATTCGAGGCTGATTCACCGTTCTAACATAGTGGAACCTTGAGACATATACGCCCTGCTTGGTTTCTTTGATCATCTCTTCTACTGAAGCGTCTCTCGGCGCCAGAACCATGTTTACTAAGTCTGGGCCAGGGCCAAAAGCTTCGTAGAATGGAATCGAGGCGTGTCCCGTGCTCTCTTTTCCTTCCTTCCCAGATGTGTAGGAATCATAGCATATGCTCTTCTCGTCGACAACGCCGTCTTTGACTAGAGCTATGGCCTGCTTTGGTACTCCTTCGCCGTCCACAGGAGATACGTAAAGGGTTGCCATGTCCGTGCCATCGTCCTTCAAATTGAACTTCTCATGGAAGACCTGTTTGCCTAGATTATACTTGACGAACGAGGTTCCATCTTGGAACCATGTGGAAACAAATCCGTTGCTGACATAGGACAGAGATAGAGCGACCGCGTCAGGAGCCAATATGGCTTCATATTCCCCGGGCTCCAAGCGAATCGGCTGGACGCTCTTCACGGATTTGTCAGCCGCTTTTTCCGCAATGGCATCAACATCGATCTCCTTTATGTTCCGCGCGAACGCAGAGTAGTACCCGTGGCCTTCTGAACCTTCCTTCTCTGATATCACGGTCACAGCCATCTGAGCGAGAGAGATCTGCGCTTTCGCATTTGTCCCCAAGCTGTTTGCTACAGCGAAGGCGGAGGACCCAGTCATGTATGAACCAGCGACTGCTTTGACGAAGTTGGCCTTGCCGTGCGCGACCTCAATCGCCCTTTTTGCGTTGTCCGCTCTGAAGTTCGGGTCGCAGGCAGCTGTTTTCCTGTCGAAGGTTCCTTTGAGCGGAGCATACTTCTTGGGCTCAGGCAGGCTCTTAAAGAGCTCATTTTGCGGAGAAAACCTCGCAATCTTGATCGCATTGCTCACCGCACTCTCAACAGAGTGAGGATCGAACGCGGCTATTACAATGTCTCCTATCCTTTTCTTCAGAACTACACGGATTCTCAACCCTTCTTTGTACGTCGCCACGTTCTGGTGAATCTGAGAGTTGGCAAATCTTGTAAGATCCCCAACGAGCGTGAAGGCTGTGGCTTCAGCCTGATCTGCTCCCTTCTTGTCTGCAAGTCTTGTGGCTTTCTGTGCAAGTTCGGATAATGTTTCAAGCGACAATTCAATCGCCTCCTATGCTATGCCGACACGGACGTCACGGAACCTAGCAGTGGAGACTCCGTGCCCGACATACATCACTTGTCCGGGTACACCTTTGCCACATGTCGGGGTACCGTGCATATGCCAGTCATCGTTCGATACGGCGTCGCAGCTTCCCCAGAACTGGGGCGTTATTCCCGTGTATGTGGCCTGCTTGATCATTTTCTCCTTGCTTCCATTCCTGATCAGCCAGGCGGCCTCAGTCCCAAACTGGAAGTTTAGCCTTTTGTCGTCGATGCTCCAAGACTTGTTGGTTAGCATTAGGACGCCGTCGTGTGTATCCCTAATGAGCTCTTCAGCTTTCCAATCTCCTGGAAGGAGGTTGATGTTTGTCATGCGGACGATGGGCATCGCCAGCGGAGAGTCGGCCCGCATCCCGCCGCTGCTTCCTTTGGGCAAATTGAGGAGAGCCGCGGTCTCACGAGAGCTTTGATAGTTGACGAAGATGCCTTCCTTGATTAGGGGCACGTTCCTAGCTGGAACGCCCTCGTCATCGTAGCCGAATGTTCCTAGGCCTCCGGGAGCTGTAGCGTCAGCTGAAATGTTCACTTTCGGGGAGCCGTACCTGAAGGTGCCAAGCTTGTCTGGGGTCAGGAAGCTTGTTCCTGCATAGTCGGCCTCTGTTCCAAGCGCTCGGTCAAGCTCAGTTGGATGCCCACAGCTCTCGTGAACCTGCAAAGCCAATTGATCTCCTGCGATGATCAGCGTCGTTGTAGTTGAGGGACACTTCTCAGCCGAAAGTAGCTGAGTTGCTTCTCTCGCAGTCTCTGATGCGTGGCCGCCCAAGTCCAGCGATTCGAAGAACTCATACCCTGCGGTGTTGAAGTTCCCTCTGAACGAAGCAGGATACGATCGAATCTGCACATCGCCGTTCCTGATGGCTGTTGCTGAGACACCGCCACCACACCACACAATTGTTTGATCTATCTCCGCCCCTTCACTGCTCAGGAATAGTTTTCGCTCTCTATGGGCGCGGAAGAAGCTTGACGAAGTCTTGATAAGTTGCTTCGACTCAGCTGCAGCGGTTCGCTCAGCGGTCTTCAGTGCTTCGAGCTTCTCCTCAAGCGAGACTTTAAACGGATCTTTCCCGAATGATGTTGAGTACTTCGCCTTCTTCGCGGGCGCAGCGCTCAGCTTCACATCTATCTTCTTCGCTCTTGCACTTGCAAGAGCAACCTTGTACGCTTTCTTCGCCGTGTCTACAACCGAAGCGCGCTTCAGTATTGTTGTTCCGGCGAGGCCCCAAGCTCCATTGGCTATCACCCGAACACCGATGCCAGCAAGAGTTCCCTTTCGGATCTCTTCTGGGACTCCTTTCTTGACATGCAGGTTTTCAGTCTCGATCCGAACATATCGCACGTCCGCGTATGAGGCGCCCAGTTTCTGAACGGTTCGTAGCGCTACTCTTGCAAAATCTTTACTCATAACTAGTATCTCCGAAATCAAGACTCGGGATCAAGAGCTTAAATGCCTTCCGATAATTCTACAGCGCTTTCAAAGCCAAATGAGCCTTCAATCGACCTGCGATGCTAGTCGGAAGATCTAATCCGCAGAGAGATGCTGATTCGCGGCGAAACAACCCTGAAACTGTGAGGGGGCAAACAATGTTTCACACTGTTTCCGCCGCCCAGTATCTTCTCGATCAATCGGACAAGTATCCCGCGATGAATTGGAAATGTACTGCCGGATATGCGGCGCAAGGGTGAGACCTCATGAGAGGACTATCGAAGAGTTTCGGGTAGCGGGAAAGGATCTGGTTCGGAAGGTCGAGGAGTTGATTCACGAAGGAAACATTCGAAGGATAGTGATAAAGCAAAACGGAAGAGTGCTTCTTGATATTCCGTTGGTGGTCGCTGTAGTAGGAGTAGCGCTGGCTCCCATACTCGCGGCAGTCGGGGCGTTAGCCGCGATCGTCACCAACTGCACCATATCAATAGAGAGTTGAACAGTAACTTCGTCGTATTGGTCATCACTCCTGATGCCTTCGTTCCGTAGCGCGACTTTTTCTCGATGGACTGCCCCACCTCACTCAGTTCCACGATCGACATTCCGAAGTCTTGACAGATTTTCCGGATTCACCCGCGATTATCCTTGCGGTACCGAACTGAGGCGAATAGGTCAATTAGGAATGTCTATATCTCGCCTCTTCACGAGTCACACTCAAAACACTTCGCCTCGAAGGGTGATCGGTTGGAAAGGGTTCCAAGACCTTCCATTGGAAGGCTTTCGCGAATCTTTCTTGCTGCACTGATACTTCTTGTAGTGTTCTATGGGCTCTACGTTTGGCTCGACTGGAAGATTCTACAAACGATGTATCAGAACAAGGCGGGGATCAACTGGTTCGAGACCGTCTTCTACCACAACTACACGTTCATTGTTGCCGCGTTGCTCTTACTCATCGTTGTGAACCCTAGGCCTGGCCGGAGTGACCTGTGGGAGGCTTACGGGGCCGCTCAGTCGATGTTAGGATCCATCTCTGGAAGTCGTGAGTCTGCCGTGCCAACAAGGCTCGGGCTTGGGAAAACGGCGTGGGCTTTCTGGCAGTTTCTGAAGTGGGCTCTGGCTTTCTTCTATATCGTTCCGAACAACGGACTTCCCTTCTTTGGCAATTTGACGATTGTAGTCTCAATGGCCGCGAGAGGCGTGGGGGATTGGACCAAGCTATTTCGCGTTCTTGTGCTTCCTGTCATGCCTGCCTCTGGGTCTGAGTTAATCACTCTTATGCCGACAATGGAAGTCCAATACAGGTTGTTCTTCTATTCGATGTCCACTATAGCCATCATACTCGGGCTGAGAATGTTTCTGAAGTTTATCAGAGACTTCGCAACTCTCAGACGTGAATCTTGGTTGCGAGATATCTTCCTCGGCTTGGCTTTCATTGTTCTAATCGTTCTTCTTGAGGCTCCATACTGGAGGATGGATGTGAGGACGCCGTACGAATATGCGATTACAGCTGCCCTCGTCATATGTTTCCTTTTTGTTGGAGTCGCCTTCCAAGTAAGAGGCGTTGGCACAACATTGGCGCTTGCCCGTCGGAGAAGACTCTTGGTGACTGTGTCAGGGGTTTTACTGCTGGTGATCCTAGTTGGAAATGCGTTGATAGTTGCAGGATTTTCGGTCAACTGGAACAACAATTGGATCGAGTATGAATGGCGGCCGTTGACTGCGAAGCAGATAATGGTGACTAGGTGGGCTGCTGGAATCGACCCGTTCAAGTATCAACCCCTCCTGGCTATTCCCTCAGGTAACGTAAGTCGAACGCTATCGGTAGTTAGGCAATGGGATCAGGAAGCTGCAATAACGAAGATGAAGAACCAGATCGGAGTGAACTGGATGAAACTTGCAGATTCTGACGTAATCTACTACGGAGGCCGAGAATACTGGGTCGCTCCGACCACAGTCCTCTATCCGAGCACCGATTGGATCAGCCGGCGGCTGATCTACACTCATGCTTCAAGGGTGATATGTCTAGACAGTCATAGCGGCGAGTTTATGCCTGTAAGAAGCGTCTTCGGTATCAAAACGGAACCAGCAATATACTACGGGGAAGGTTTCAAGGAAACTGTCTACGTCCAAGTCAAGGGCTTCAAAGAGGTTGAAGAGATATCATACTCGAAAGACGCTGACTACTCATTGTCTGGTTGGCAAAGGATGTTATGGTTCTTGTCCGAAGGGCAGCTCGGCTTCGCCTTTTCCCCCCCTCAAGATGAGATAAAGATGCTGTACAAGAGAGATATCCTGACTAGGGTCCGCGGCATTCTGATCTATGGGTTGGATTTGGATGAAGATGTGTACTTGGTTAGCGATGGACAAGACATCTACTATGCTGCGCAGGTCCTCATCGAGTACCCACTCCAGTCAGGTTTCTCGGCGAGCAGCTATCAGCGTCTCTTCGGCTTTGTTCTCGTGAATGTGGAGGATGGACGATTGTATGGGTACGTAGTAGCGAAACGGGATGGCTTTCTGGTGGATTTCTACACGGACTACTATCCCAATTGGAGATCCCCTCCCCCTTGGCTGGTGCCTCAACTAAGATACTCAGAACAGCTTCTTGGGATGCATGGTGGGACAGGGCAACTTGACATTGACTTCAAGTTCCATGTTACAGATCCTTTCGTTTGGCGTGCCGGTTCTGCATTCTATGAGAGGCCTCCTGCTACATTGGTTCACTACATCTTACTCTTGTCTGATGAAGACGTGCGCTTCGTAGGCATCCAACTTGTCGAATTCAAGGCGTCTCCTGGAAAGAACCTTGCTGGCCTGTATGTCGCTTATGGTGGCCCACACCTTGGCGAAGTAGTTCTTTATGGAGTTGGAAATGTCACCATGGCTCAACTTATTGGCCCGTCCGCTGCCCTTCAGGCGTTGGAGACAGATGACTATGTTCGAACTCAGCTAACTCTGCTCACAAATAGAAGACTCGGCAATATTCTTCTGTATTCCATAGCAGGAAAACTGTACTATTTTATCCCTGTATACATAGTGACCCAAGAAGCAGCCGCTGTCATAACAAAGATGGCCTTCATTGTTGTCATAGACGCCTTGACAGGGACGAAAGTTGCAACAGGACCGGACGCCGCTCAAGCATACTATTCTCTGGTCGGACGAAAGCCCCCAGTCGTAACGGGCTACGAAACCAGACTGATGAACATCAGAACTTACCTAGAGACAATGAGGCTCCCGCTCATTAATGTAACCAAGATAACCGCAAACGCTGAGATAGAAGTGAGCAAAGCCACCTATCTTGACGAGACGCAGTGGCAACAGACAGCTCGAACCATCGACAGCTTCCTGAAGGAATACGTATCCAAAACGGGAGCAAAGGACATCTACACTTGGAGCCATGATCCGAGCAGCATAAATCTCGGTGTATTGGTCTTTCAAGAGGGTATCGTCAAGCTTTACTACATCACGATCCGAATAAGGTGAGGAAAATGAGTCAAGAGGAGTTTAACCTCTGGTTGAGATCGAGCTACAGCGGCGCCTTCTACGTTGCAGGGCACAAATTCGAGAAAACGGATACAGATGATGTCAGAGTGGATGGCGGACTTTTCAAGAGAGATGAGGCCGCGCAGCTGTATCGACTTCTCTCATCAAGGAATCCAATAGCCCAGATCAACGCGTTGCTAGCGATCCTAGAACGCAACGGGATCTTGTTTTGGATACTTCTGGCAGTGTCATTCATCTTGATGCTACTTGTCATAATTCGAGTTAGACGATAGGAGACAGCCTTAGGAGCTACAACCTACGTCAAACATGATATTTCTCGCCTCACTCCTTCTAAACTGGTCAGAGATAGTTCGACTCCTCAGCCTCAGGGAAAGGGAGAAGGGAGTTGGAGACGGCGCAGTGGAAGGCCATAAGTACACTGTGGTCCAGCGAGGCGACGAGATCTACATAGTTCTGCCGGACTACCCTCGGGAGAGATGCGAAGATGTCGTCAAGAAACTTCTCCGAAAGCTAAGGCCAGATGCAGAGATCCAAATAGGATCAGTCGGACACGCCTCTAGTCACTGCAACTTCTGTCTTACCTCCACTCCGTTTCCATATCGTTGTCATAGATGCGGGGGATGGTACTGCGGCGAGCACCGACTTCCCGAAAGACACAATTGTCCAAGCGGGCCGAGCGAAGCCGTCATTCAGCGCACACAACGGAAAGAAGAAGAGAAGAAAAAGGAAACTAGAGAGAAGAAAGAGAAGATCGTCGCCGTGCAAGTTCCATGCGCCTAGAAGGCACGCCTGTTTTCTCGGGACTTAGGTTGTGAACTGGTCTCATTATCGGCATCTTCGAGATCATCTCAACGGAACCCTGAGCTTCCTACGATTCCTTTGAGACAAGTATTGCTTATTTGTGACGAGTCGAGTGTATCCGTGACTGGAAGGATTCAGTTGGTCAATAGGAAAATAATTCTGGTCGCGACACTCGATGGAGCGAAGATCGTTGTGAACCTCGTGCGTCTGATAGAGGTGATGGCCTCTATCCGCGTACAACTCGTATATTGATAGATCCGTCTCTCCCTATGCTAACTTCTGCGTCGTCACCGTACTGGTACTTCCGCTCCATTCGTTCCCACTCCTGAACTGTGAGAAAAAGAACAAGCCGGTTGCTGTACGCTTTGCCGTGAACCATCATCTTCGGGATTTGAGAAACGATCGGTATAACTGCCGAAAGTTCTTCAGGCGCTTCCTTGGGCATCTGGATGACGCTGGGAGGCCGTTGCGCCTCCACGGAGAACTCCACGCACACATATTCGTTCCCGTATGTGTCGTAATGCGGATGAACCGCTGTCACCCTGCAGGGAAAGGTTACCTCACTCATACATGGTCAACCCACTCTCCGATAGAGGGTGAGACATATATACACAATGCGGCACCCAAGAACAGTGATTCTTTTCAGATGGAACCACGATCCTACTATCGGGAGCACGACCTATGTCAAGGCTCATTGATGATGAGGGATACCTACTCGACTCAAGCACTTGGAATGAAGAGATTGCACGAGAAATCGCGAAGAGACAGTTCGGAATAGAGCTTACCGAAGCGCACTGGACATGTATTCGTATTGCGAGGGCGTACTATGAGAAATGGTCGTCCTTACCTATGGTCAAGACCATTCGGGAGGAGGCTGGTTTAACAGCAGAGGAGTTTGAACGCCTCTTTAGGAGAGGTACGAGTAGCGCCCGAGGGGTCTTATGCAAGATCAGCGGACTTCCAAAGATGCTTTGCATTGCGGCAGGTTGCTAGGGGCGAATGAGAGCATGACGGAGAGGATAGTGCTGCTTTTCGGTTGGGGACCAGAGGAGGTAGGCAGAGCATCGTCGCTACTGTACCTTGCGGAAACAGCCTCGAGCATGAATCTGGAAGTCAATATCTTTCTGTATGCGGAAGGAGTCATCCTTGCGCGGATAGGAACTGCCGAGAAGATGGATCCGGACATTGGCGAGAGATTTAGACGGCTCCTGAGAGACAAGAAGATAAAATTCTATGCGTGCTCTGAAGCAGCTCACAAGAGAGCGATAGATGAAAAGGACTTGGCCCCTTCAATATCAATGATGGGATATGCTGCATTCCTAGACACGGTTGTTGAAGCGAAAGCCGTAATAACAGTCTAGATCAGAGTTTTCAGCTGAGACATGCCGCATCGCCATTAGAGGTGTCGATAGTGATCAAGAGAAGAATAGAAGAAGTGAAGGGATACGACGTAAGGGAAGCGTATGGAAGCGAAGCTGAAGGTGTGACGATTAGGTGGATCTCAGACCTGCGAACTGGCGGGGAGGAATATATACATCATTTCGCCCTTCGATACTTCACTTTCAGGCCGAGGAGTTACTTGGCCTCTCACAAGCATCCATGGGAACAGGAGATCATCATAACGAAAGGGAAGGGACAGGTGACGACAGAGAGTGAGACAGTTGAGGGAAATCCAGGGGATGTGTTCTACTTCGCGGCAAACGAGCTTCATGGATTTAGAAACGAATCTGATTCAGATTTCGAGTTCTACTGCGTCATAGGATGCGTCGGGAAAGGGGAAAACTGCATAGGACTGTAGAGGGGATCACCGTCACATGCCGCTATGGCTGACGGAATTGTTTTCGAAGGATCGTTCCCTACGCAGATAGGAGATTGTTTTCGCTCTTCAGCCGAGATGTGTCGAGGATTCAGTGTCTTCGAGGGTGTTCCTCTTTCTTCAGCTCGTTTAGGAGCCTTCTTTGCTTCTCCGTCAAATCCGTGGGCGTCCTAACGACAACCCTTACAAGCTGGTCCCCCTTACCTCGCCCGCGATATTCAGGTAGACCTTTTCCCCTTAAGCGAAAAACCGTTCCGGTCTGCGTCCCCTGGGGAATACGTAGGCTAGCACGGCTCTCCAAGGTGGGCACTTCTATCTCCGCGCCCAGAGCTGCTTCTGCAAAGCCTATCGGAACCTCGCAGTACATGTTGCTTCCGTCTCTCTCGAAAATGTCGTGGGGTCTCACTGTGACGTATACAAATAGGTCACCGGGAGGGATTCCTGACCCGCCTGAGTCTCCCTCCCCCGCTAATCGCAGCTGTGACCCGTCCTCAATGCCAGGCGGGATCTTCAGGCTGATCCTTCGGGGATGCACGACGATTCCAGTCCCACGACATCTCGGACACGGCGACTCAATTATCACCCCTCTTCCGCCACATCGATCACATCTCTGAACCCTGACAATTCGAGCGAATCCTGTTTCTTGGACACGCTCGATCTGCCTCGTTCCTTTGCAGCGCTGGCAGGTCTTCGGTTCTGTACCCTTTCTTGCTCCGCTTCCATTACAGGAATCACAGACCTCTCTCCTCGGAATGGTGATCTCCTTCGCCGCCCCGGTAGCTACTTCTTCCAACGAAATCTCCAAGTTGTATCTGAGATCAGGTCCTCTTCGAGGCTTTTCCACCCGCCAAGGCCTTCGACGGCCAAAGAACATATCAAATATGCTGTCAAAGCCTCCGAACCCGAAGCCTAGATCCCTGAAGATCGACTCGAAGTCCGTTGTCCTGAATATGTCCTCCCAAGTGTATCTCTGGTCGATCCCAGCATGACCGAATTGATCGTATTGACTTCTCTTTTCATTGTCGGAGAGAACTGCATATGCCTCGGAGATTTCTTTGAACTTCTCCTCTGCGTCAGGAGACTTGTTTCTGTCAGGGTGATACTGAAGAGCCAGCTTCCTGTAGGCATCTTTCACTTGTTCTTTCGACGCATCTCTGGGAACGCTGAGAATCTCATAATAGTCTCTCTTCATTTGGAACCAGACCGTTCATGTTTGGCAGGAAGAACTACGACTTCTTCTCCTCATCGACGACTTTGTAGTCTGCGTCCACCACCTTGTCAGGCTGCTTCTCCGTCTTCGGCGGAGGGGGCGCTTGCTGTTTACTGACTTGCTGGTATACTGCGGCACCGATCTGCTGCAACATCTTCGCCAGTTCGTCGGTCTTCTCCTTTATCTTGGACACATCTTTTCCTCCAAGGGCCTCCTTCAGCTCGGAGATTCCCTTGTCTATCTTCTCAACGCTGTCCTTCCCGAGCTTGTCCTTTAGATCGGTCTTGGTTTTCTCGGCAGTGTAGATCAAAGAGTCGGCGTTGTTACGCGCTTCTGCTTCCTCCCGCTTCATCCTGTCTTGCTCAGCGAATTGTTCTGCTTCCTTTATCATCCGCTCTTTTTCCGCTTCTGACAGTTTGGTTGAAGCTGTGATGGTGATCTTCTGCTGGTTTCCAGTAGCCAAGTCCTTTGCGGTGACATTGAGGATTCCGTTCACATCGATGTCGAAGGTAACCTCTATTTGCGGTATACCTCTCGGCGCGGGAGGTATACCCATAAGATTGAACATGCCCAAGGAGACATTGTCCGCGGCCATAGGCCTCTCACCTTGGAGCACGTGAACCGTGACCGTCGTCTGAAAATCTGCCGCTGTCGAGAAAATCTGACTCTTCCTGGTCGGTATTGTAGTATTCTTTTCTATGAGTCTCGTGAAGATTGCGCCAAGGGTCTCCACGCCAAGCGAGAGCGGCGTAACATCTAGGAGAAGAAGATCCCTAACTTCACCGGTCATTACTGCCGCCTCGATCGCAGCACCAACCGCAACACATTCCATCGGATCCACTCCGCGTTCAGCAGGCTTGCCCACCAGCTCCTCTACGAATTTTCGCACGAGAGGCATCCTAGTCTGCCCACCGATGAGGATAATCCTGTCTACGTCCTTCGGCTCTAGGGCACCACCTTTGGCGTTAGCTAGGACCTGCCTGATCGGGGCTTCGACGCGCTCAACGATAGGTCGAGCCAGCTCCTCCAATTTGGCTCTGGTCAGAGTCATGTGGAAATGCTTAGGCCCCGAAGCGTCTTGAGCAATGAACGGTAAGTCGACATCAGTCGTCACCATCGAGGAAAGCTCTATCTTCGCCCTCTCAGCCGCCTCTCTAAGGCGTGTCATAGCCATCTTGTCACCCTTCAGGTCAATCCCGTTCATTCTGCGAAACTCCTCCACTAGATATTCCATGACTGCATTGTCGATGTCTGCCCCGCCTGTCTTTGTGTCTCCACTCGTTGAGAGAACTTCGAACGTAGCCGCTTCGCCTGAACTGGGTTTACCCATCTCCATTAAAGTAACATCATGAGTTCCTCCGCCGAAACTGAACACCATTATCTTCATCGTCTTGCCAAGTTTCTCCAAGCCATAGGCGAGACATCCGGCGGTTGGCTCGTTGATCAGTCGAGCAACTTTGAACCCGGCAATCTCCGCGGCGTCCTTTGTAGCCTGCCTCTGGTTGTCATTGAAATGAGCTGGAACAGTGACCACTGCTGTATCGACCTTCTCGCCTAGGAAAGTCTCAGCGTCACGCTTTATCTTCTGCAGAATAAATGCGGATATTTGCTGAGGGTTGTACTCTTTTCCGAACACTCTGACTTTATAGTCAGTTCCCATCTTCCTCTTGATCTCAATGATGGTGCCTTCAGGATTGGCGCTTGCTTGACGCTTGGCTGGTTCTCCGACAAGCAACTCGCCTTCCTTGGTGAATGCAACGACAGAGGGAAACATTTTGCCCGCCATCGTTGGTCCTTCAGCGCTCGGGATCACAGTTGGCCTGCCAGCTTCCATTACAGCCGCGGCGGAGTTAGTTGTTCCAAGGTCTATGCCGAGGATCTTAGCCAAGATGTGCACCTCAACTAGGTCTGTTCTGCACTAGGTTTTCGTGAAACCTCAACCACACTCGGTCTGATAACCTTATTGCCGAGCATGTACCCTCTCCTGAACTCACGTACTACTGTGTTATCTTCATGATCCGGCGAAGAAATGAAGCCGATCGCCTCATGCTTTGCTGGATCAAACTTCTTTCCAACGGCATCGATCGCCGACAAGCCTTTCTGAAAGAGAACGTTCTGAGTCGCCTTCAGAATCAACTCCAATCCTCCAATGACCGCGTCCTTATCGTCAGAGCTTCTACCTGCGGTCAGGGCGCGCTCAAGATCATCCAAGATCGGTAGAAGGCTAACTATGAGATCTTCGTTGCCATACTTGACCGTCTCCTCTATCTCTCTCCTAGTGCGCTTCTGCAGATTCTCGAAGTCTGCTTGAAGGTACTTTAGACGTGTCAGGTAATCTTCGCTCTTCTTTCTTTCTTCCTCTAAGGCCTTCTCAAGCCGTGCAACCTCAACGATTGGGACGAAGGTCTTCTTAGTAGAAGCCCCTTTCTTTTCGTGGGTCTCGCGCTCCTGCGGCACAGCCTGTGAAAGATCATGATGTGTCAACGCTCAACTAGTCCCTCCTTAGGTGTAAACCTCTCCTGCCAGTCGATTTCTTGAGACATTGCTGAGGAGTTTCCGCCTTTCCTCACATCCTCGAAAAGCATTGGTTGCGTAATGTTTAAATTTTTCTTGTCGTCCGCAACTTGACAGAAAAAGGAGGAAATGTGTTTGGCATATCTAGCAGGTCAACCCGTACTTATCCTAAAGGAGGGCACGTCTAGAAGCAGAGGAAGAGACGCTCAGCGATCAAATATGGCGGCCGCTAAGATCATCGCAGAACTTGTGAAGAGTACACTTGGTCCACGGGGAATGGACAAGATGCTTGTCGACACGCTTGGCGACGTAACAGTCACCAATGACGGCGCGACGATACTGGATGAGATAGAAGTTCAGAACCCCGCTGCGAAGATGATGGTTGAAGTCGCCAAGGCTCAAGATAAAGAGGTGGGAGACGGGACAACTACAGCGGTAGTCCTTGCAGGTGAATTGCTGAGAAAGGCTGAGGAACTTCTCCAAGACCAGATCCACGCAACAACCATAGTGGCTGGCTACAAGAAGGCGGCTGACAAGGCGCTTGAGATTCTGAATCAAGTAGCTGTGCCGGTAAGTTTGGATGACAAGGAAACGCTGAAAAAAGCGGCACTCACATCGATGCGTAGCAAAATAATTGAGGGGGCGCGAGACCATCTTGCAATAATCTCCGTAGAAGCTATCGACTTGGTGATGGAGAAGAGAGGCGATGCCTTCACAGCGGATGTTGACAACATTCAGCTTGTCAAGAAGCAGGGGAAAAGCGTACTGGACACTCAGCTTGTCAAGGGCGTGATTATTGACAAGGAAGTGGTTCACCCCCGAATGCCCAAGACAGTGCAGAACCCGAAGATCGCGCTTCTCGACGCAGCCTTGGAGATTGAGAAGACGGAGATGAGTGCTGAGATCAGAATCACCGACCCTGCGAAGATGAAGATGTTCCTAGATCAGGAAACACAAATGATGAAGAAGATGGTCGACAAGGTCAAGGCATCTGGCGCCAACGTCGTGCTCTGCCAGAAGGGCATAGATGACATGGTTCAGCATTTCATGGCTAAGGAAGGAATAATGGCTGTTCGAAGAATAAAGCAATCAGATACGGAGAAACTTGCGAGAGCAACCGGGGGTAGAGTCGTGACGAGCCTAGACGACCTTAGACCAGAAGACCTCGGTCATGCAAGCTTGGCAGAGGAAAGAAAGTTCGGCGAAGACAAAATGGTTTTCATCGAGGGTTGCAAGGATCCCAAGGCCGTTGGGATACTAATCAGAGCGGGACTTGAAAGGCTTGTTGACGAAGCGGAGAGGGGCCTCAAGGATTCGCTTCACGTGGTTGCAGACCTCGTAAAGAAGAACCGGTTAGTTGCAGGTGGAGGAGCTATTGAGATGGAGTTGGCTAAGAGGCTGAAAGAATATGCAGCAAAGGTTGGAGGAAGAGAGCAGCTGGCGATCGAAGCGTTCGCCGAATCGGTTGAGTCTGTTCCGAAGATTCTGGCAGAAAATGCCGGCCTCGATCCGATAGACATCATGGTGGCTTTGAGGTCTTCTCATGAGAAAGCGGACGGATTATGGATGGGTGTCGACGTTTACAAGGACAAGCCAGTCGACATGATGAAGAGTGGGGTGGTTGAGCCAGCTGTTGTAAAGGAACAGGCGATCAAGTCAGCGGTTGAAGCGGCGTCCATGATCTTGAGGATAGATGATGTCATAGCCGCAGCGAAGCCCCCGCCGACTCCTCCACCCAAGGGCGGGGAAGAGATGCCGCCGATGTGAGGGAGGGTATGAACTATGGCTGAAGCAGTTCCTGCTACAATCGGTGGCCAACAGGTCCTGATTCTTAGAGAGGGAGCGCAGAGAACCGTTGGAAGGGAAGCCCAAAGATCCAACATCTCTGCAGCGAGAATAGTCGCGGACGTTGTGAGATCCTCCCTAGGTCCGAAGGGCATGGACAAGATGCTAGTCGAGAGCTTTGGCGACATCACCGTTACGAACGATGGCGCAGTTATATTGAAAGAGATGGATATCCAGCACCCCGTTGCGAAAATGATGGTGGAAGTTTCGAAGGCGCAAGATGATGAGGTGGGAGACGGAACAACCACAGCGGTCGTATTGGCCGGAGAACTCCTAACTAGAGCTGAAGAACTGCTCGACAAGGATATCCATCCGACAGTCATCGTGGACGGATACACGAAAGCCACAGAGAAGGCCCTTCAACTGGTAAAAGGGCTGGCGATCAACGTCAAGCCTGATGATAGGCAGATGTTGAAGCACGTGGCGGAGGTTTCTCAGTCTGGAAAATCCCTACGAGAATATGCTGGTCATGTTGCCGACATATCGATAGATGCGGTTCTACAGGTTGCTGAGAAGACAGTGGAAGGCTACAAGGTGGAGATAGACGACATCAAGGTGGAGAAGAAAGCCGGCCTGTCAACGACTGATACGGCCCTTGTCAAAGGCATCGTACTCGACAAAGAGGTAGTTCACTCAGGGATGCCAAAGAGGACTCAGAATCCGAAGATAACACTTCTGAACTGCCCGCTAGAAGTTGAGAAGACTGAGTTTGACGCAAAGATCAGCATTACTGATCCGGAGCAGATGAGCGCATTCCTTGACGAGGAGGAGAGGATACTGAAGGAGATGGTCGAGAAGATCGCTAAGACTGGAGCAAACGTCCTCATAGGCCAAAAGGGAATAGACGATGTTGCTCAGCACTTCCTGGCCAAGAAGGGAATCTTGGCGGTCCGCAGGGCCTCCGAAAAGGACATGGAAAAACTGAGTAAGGCAACAGGAGCCAAGATCGTCACCAACATCGACGACCTCTCCGCCCAAGATCTCGGCTCGGCCGCACTGGTGGAGGAAAGGAAGATTGCTGACGACAAGATGACGTTCATAGAGGGATGCAAGAACCCAAAGGCCGTTACGATAATGGTCAGAGGAGGAACGGAACGAATAGTTGACGAAACTGAGAGATCAATCCACGACGCTTTGTGTGTAGTCAGAGATGTCGTTCGCGACCCCAGAGTAGTAGTGGGCGGCGGAGCTGTCGAAGTCGAATTGGCTTCTCAGCTGAAGCGCTGGGCCGAGGGCCTCTCAGGGAAAGAGCAACTGGCGGCATTCGCCTTTGCACAGGCTTTGGAAGCGCTACCGATGGCTCTAGCTGAGAACGCAGGTCTCGACCCCATCGACATACTGGCTGAACTGAGATCAAGACATGAGAAAGGTGAGAAGTGGGCTGGCATAGATGTCTTTTCGGGCAAGGTCGGAGATCTGACCAAGCTGAACATCTACGAGCCTGTCGCCGTCAAGGAGCAAGCCTTGAAATCTGCAGGAGAAGCAGCAACAATGATTCTCAAGATAGACGATGTGATCGCCGCCGGAAAACCGAGAGAGGGACCTCCATCGAAACCAGGGAAGAGGGAAGAAGAAGAGCCCTCCGAATTTGAGTAGAACGCAGAAGAAAGACATCTGAACCGAACCTATCTCCCTTCCCTTTTTTGGTTTGCTTCTTCTAATTGCTTCTCTATCAAGGCATCAACATGAGCAACGTGACGGTCCTCTCCGTTCCGGGGCATAGACGCTCTGTTGAAAACGCTACAAGATGGGTTGAACAGTCGGAACATGAGGCACTCCTCCTAAGTTTGCCGCAGGATCTTGAATATTTCGTCCAAGAGTATGCACGAGGTGAGGCTTCCGAGGATGAACTCTGGAACAGCTACCAGTTGATGACTGGTATGTCTAGGCCACTTGTGAACTCTCTGAGATCTAAGCTGAAGCCGCTTCTCAGATATCTTTCCAATGTGGCCCGCAAATGCAAGATTGGGATTTACTGCTACGACGATCTGGCGACGCACGTCCAATCTGGAAAGTTTGCTGAGAAGAGTCTGCTACTCTCTTATCGGGGAAGAGTTTGCCGTGAGCTAGACTTGGGGGAATGGCGGCGAGTTCTTCTCGAAGAGTTTCGCGTCGCCCAGTCAACTTGGAAAAATTCCATTGAGAATCTTGTTGAGAAGGCGATGAGAAACGCCGAGAATGCGGTTCTCTATGAGGGACTCATCGGGCCATTAGTGAAACGCTTGCGAGAATGTGGCATGTCGGTCAGGGTTGCGCCTATGCAAACCTACTGGCGTCCCCCACTCGACGCCTTGCGAACAGCAATGTGGCTAAAAGGAGAGTCCTACCTCACCGACGACAACATCAAGAAAGCCGTGAAATTCCATATGAAGTATCTAGACACAGTCATCCTATCCGATGACCTAGATGAATCGGAAAGAAAGTGGGCCGACATCGTCTCATTCCGCAAGAACCCCGAAGGCCATCCGAGTCATCTTTCCTAACGTCGAAGGAGCGGTCCGACGCGCCTTCATACACGCTGACCAGTTTCGGTCAGAGCCCACGGATCGATTTAGATTCTGACCACAAGAGATAATATGATGCGCTACACATCTGCGGGCAGAGCTAAGGAAGCTCAAGGAAAAAACAAAGCAATGCCAAAGAAAGGCAAGAAAGGAAAGAAGAAGTAGTAAGAACGGGCCGGCGCTCCGGTTTTCCTCTCCACCTTTTTCTGTGGGTTGGTTACTCCTCAACTCTGTAAGAGCTTGTTACTTGAGCTTTGTCTATGAGCATGGCACGCACAGAGCAGTATTTCTCCTCCGACAATTGGATTGCTCTGCGAACCTTCTTCTCATCCAGACCTGATCCCCTCAGAACATATTCAACATGTATCCTCTCATAATATCTCGGCGGTTCCGATCTTCGATGTCCAGTGAGGTTCATCGAAAATCCCGTGAGTTTCTGATGTTGTTTCCTGAGAATGGTGACGATATCGATGCCAGTGCATCCTCCAAGAGCCATCAGAAGAAGCTGCATTGGAGTGACGCCTACGGGACGACCTTCCACATCTGTCGCATCCATAACTGCGGACTTGCCGTGCACGTTGGTTCCTTTGAATCTCAGTTCTCCTAACCAGTCAACTCTGACTGTTGCCTCCATGATATCACCGACGCGTCAGATCACTTGGCTCCAATATAAGCTACGAGTTCTATCTCGACCCTTATGCCTGGAGGTAGCGTTGCCCCAACCGTCGATCGTGCAGGAGGATCTTCCGGGAAGAACTTGGCGTATTCAACGTTCATTCGAGAGAATTCATTCATGTCAGCCATGAAGACTGTTGTTTTCAAAGCGTCGCTTAAAGAGGCTCCAGCTGCTTTCAAAACAGATTGTAGGTTAAGAAGTACTTGACGCGTCTGCTCTTCAATGGTTGTTCCTATCTCGCCAGTTGTAGGATTCCTTCCCACCTGGCCCGCACAGAAAACAAAGTTACCTACCTTGACTGCAGGACTGTACGGCCCAATCGGCTTGGGAACCCCCTCACCCTTCACTATGACCTTAGCCATACCAACCACCTCTGTGTCTCGATGAATCCTCAACGTATTAGAGCTTACGGTATGAAGAAAGAATGAATGTGCTACTCTCAAGGTAACTAGTGTGATTTCAGATCTCGCGGTAGCGCGAACGTATTTGAAATCGATTCTACACCGACGTTGCTGTCAATAGGTCACGCGCTGCCACTATTCCGACAAGTAGGCCGTTCTGGGTGATGGGCAAGTGATCTATGTTCTTAAGGGATGTTCACAAATGCATCAGTAACTTTCTTGTTTGACTCGCATGTAATCAGAGGAGCACACATGACTTCCTTCACCTTCACGTCCGATGTCTGTCCGCGGGATACTATCCGAACGAAGTCGCGCTCGGCTAAGATTCCGATTGGTCTTCTCTCTTCAACGACCACGACAGATCTATCTTGTTTTCATCCATAAGCCTTGGTGCATGCCCGACACTGTCGTCAGGTCGGATTGCTCGCAACTGTATACTCTTTGACGCTAGGGTTGCCTCAATTTGCTGTTGGAATCCTCAGGAGTAAGATTAGAGGCAAGATCCTGCTTGGAGTGGGAGGGTTCTGGCAGAGCCTCATGAACATTCTTGGAGGATTCTCGGGATCCTTCGGGCAATTGTTGGGAATGCGAACATTAACGGGGCTAGGCGCCAGCAACTCTCCGTCTCATAGAGACGCGCCAACCCAACATCCTCCTCGGTGCATGCGGCTCGCCAACTCGTATGAAGACCATATGGGGATAGTCTCTTCCGCGGACCTCCTTGCAAACCGATTCCAGATCATCACCGCTGGCGATGACGCCTTGACTTGTCAATACAACCATCTTTCCATAATACTTCGACTCTAACTCGCCCCTCAGCTTTCGGTACAGCTCATCGCTTCTCTCCCTTTCCTCATCGAGTAACTCTGAACTCGTCCCAGATGGCTTAAGCCAGATGCGAAGTGCCTGCTCCACCGCGCGGGATATCGCACCCTTGCCGTAACCGAACCTCTTCATCGCCTCTCGTCTGAGTCTTTCCTCCAACGCCTTTGGCAGAACAATCTTTAAGCCCATCTGGATCGCCTAGGAGCATATTCCCATATGTCTCTAAAAACCTTCCAGTCGAGGTTGAGACGAAAAAGCAAGGAATACGAAGATGCAGAGGAAGCGCTATCGAGAAGCAACACATGATCGGATAGGAGTTATCTGAATGGCATACCAGAAGACAAGATAAGCTACGCGTGGGATCCGACGACGATGCCTAGAAATCGACTTCGCCGTGGAACGCTATCTCTGCAGGTCCCGTGAGCACGACGGTTTCAGGCATGCGCTTCTCGGCGACGATCTTGGCGGTCAAATGGCCGCCCTTGGTCGCGATTTCTATCGGCTTGTTCGCCCCGACTTTTCCAGTAAGGTAGGCCGCTACAGCTGAGGCCGCGACGCCTGTTCCGCATGACAAGGTCTCGTGCTCGACCCCTCGCTCATATGTCCTGACCTTCAGCGCACCGTCGAACTCGACGAAGTTTACGTTTGTTCCGCGAGGAAAAATCGTCTTCATATATCGCACGGCTTTCCCCAACCTCTCCACATTAACGCGGTCTATGTCGTCCACGAAGACCACAACATGCGGAACGCCCATGTTTATGGCCGTCATCTCTATCTCCCCGAAGGAGGGAATGGGGATCTTTCTGCCAACGAACGCATCCCCGCGAGCCCTTACGGGGATCTCGCTGGGCCTTAACTTAGGCCTTCCCAAGGAGACTTGGACCATGAAGGTGTTGCGTCGCCGCCATTTCACCAACGCATGAACCATGCGTCTCATTGTGACGATGCCGATTTCTCTTCCGATTGGAGCGATTCCAATGTGGACCGCGTAGGCAGCTACGCATCGGGCACCATTCCCACACATCTCGGACTCTGAGCCGTCAGGCATGAAGAACTTTGCGGCTAGCACCGCGTCTTTCCTTCTTGTCCTCATGAGAAAGATTACTCCATCAGCGCCAATCGACCTGTGTCTCTCGCAGACGGGTCTCGCGAACCTGTGACGTAGCCTTTTGCAGAAGATTGAAGTCTTAGTTTCGTCTATGAGGATGAAGTCGTTGCCGCATCCATGCATCTTCACGAAAGAGATCCTCAAACGTCTACCACTAGCTCAAAGAACCTCATGTCTCAGCAGATCTTCGTATGTCTCGCGAGAACGTATCAGCCTGGCGGTTCCGTTCTCAACCATGACAACAGCGCACCTAGGATAGGAATTGTAGTGATTTGACATGGTAAATCCGTATGCACCTGTGTCGAGCACTGCTAGTAGATCTCCCTCCACAAGCTTCGGCATCTCCCTATCCTTCGCAAGGTAATCACCTGACTCGCAGCATGATCCACCGATGCTGTATCTTTCTGCGGGGGTCTCTAGCGCTTTGTTTGCAGTGAGGACTTCGTGGTAGGCGTCGTATAAGGCAGGTCTAAGGAGAAGGTTCATACCAGCGTCGACGATTACCCAGTTTCTTTTGCCTGTTTCTTTCACGACACCCACGGTTGTAAGGAGGATTCCGGCGTCTCCGGCTATGGCTCTTCCCGGTTCAAAGATCAACGTTGGCAAAGACAGATTTCGCTCCTGTGCTTTTTCTCTGATTGAGGAGACGATTATGCGAGCGTAATCACTGATGGAGGCATGAGCTTGGTCGGGCGAATAGGGAATGCCTAAACCGCCTCCGAGATCGACCAAGCTGATCTCCAAGTCGAGATTGTCACGTAAGTCGCCGATCAGATCGAAGATACGGTGGACACTGTCCCTGAACGGGTCGACGCTTTGTATATTTGATCCGATATGAGCCAATATGCCTGCAACAATGACGTTCCTCTCTTTGCTCGCCAGCTTGTATGCTTCGAAGGCGTCTTCGATCCAGACTCCGAACTTGTGTTCTCGAAGTCCTGTAGCCAAATGTTCATGGGTCTCCGCTGGGATGTCTGGGTTTACTCGAACTCCTATCGTTGGCTTTTTTCCGACTTGGGCGGCGACCTTCCCGATCTTCTCGATCTCAGCCGTCGAGTCCACATTGATGAGCCTAACACCTGCCTCGATCGCTGCTTTCAGCTCCTCCGACGTCTTGTTTGGACCATCGAAAACTATCTTTTCTGGTGAGACACCGGCTTTCAGCGCTATGTGGAGCTCGCCTCCCGAAGCAACCTCCGCTCCGGCTCCCTCATCCTTCAGGAGCTTGCAGACTGCCAGATGGCTGTTCGCTTTGTAGGCGAAGCAGATGAGCACCTCGTCATATGATGATTTGAGGGCGGTCTCGAAGCTCCTGTAATTCCGCTTCAGTCTGCCTGCGCTCATAACGTAGAGGGGGCTTCCGAACTGTCTTACTAGGGCTACTGTGTCAACACCATCTATGAGCAAGTGGCCTATCGGGCTCATGGAGAGATGATCTCTTCTGCGGAGTTCAGGATCCAATCATGATCCCCAGAGAGCGGCTAGCTCCTTCCTGTATGCGAATAGGGCTGGGGTCCCGCCAGTGTGGATGAAGACGACTGTTTCCTGTTTGTCGAAGTATCCTTGGTGGATCAGGTCTATGAGGCCCCACATGGCTTTTCCTGTGTACACGGGGTCTAGGAAGATTCCTTCAGCTCTTGCAACAGTTGTGATCGCGTCGACAACCTCCTTCTGGAGAATTCCATAACCCTTCCCTGCGTATTGGTCGAGGAAGTCCACGTCTTTCATAGAAACTGAAACATTCGACTCTACCAGCCTTGCACAGCCGTTGGCGATGTCGACGATCTTATGGATCAATGGGTCACGTGAGACTCCGTCACTAATTCCCAGGATCTTGCCTTCGAAGTTCAATGCCTTCGCTCCGAATAGGAGGCCTCCATGCGTTCCCCCTGATCCGGAGGAGAAGGCTACGTGGTCAACCTTCACGTTCATTTCAACGGCCTGAGAAACGATCTCTAGCATGGCGTTCGCGTATGCTATAGCGCCGACTGGATTCGATCCACCTGACGGTATGATGTATGGTGTTCCTCCGCTGTCTCTAACTTCTTCCGCGATGTCCTCCATGACTGGCAGAGTATTTCCAATGTCCGGTGCAACTGTCCTGATCTCGGCGCCGAGGAGCTGATCTAGGAGAAGATTGCCGTTACACTCTGCGGATGTGCCCCCTCGCAGGATTAGTATGGGGTGCATCCCGTACTTCCTGGCTGCGGCTGCTGTGAGCCTTGCGTGATTCGACTGCAAGCCGCCTGTGGTTATTATCGTGTCTGCGCCTTTCTCTATCGCGTCTGCGAGCAGGAACTCCAGTTTCCGAGCCTTGTTTCCTCCAAGGGCGAAGCCGTTGTTGTCGTCTCTCTTGAATAGGATTCGGGGGCCGTCAAGCATCTTGCTGAGTCTGGGCGCCTCTTCTAGAGGAGTGGGTAACATTGCCAAACGGACTCTGGGTAACGTTCCGATCTGCATCGATAATTGACACCAAACCAATTCTAGGGGGCAGTCGAGTTAAACCGTTTTCCCTAGGCCCAGCCAACTAGGACATGTTCATAGCAGTAATACATTGACCGTTCAAAGGAGGATCTGTTTCTTCTATGTCTAGGGCATACTGATTGTTTGAGCAGGATGAGCTTTAGAAAGAGCATGGAAGCATCCATGTGTCCTTGATTCTTCCAATGGAGAAGACAGAATCTAGGACCAACAACCTTAAATCGTGACTCTTCTCTTGCGGTGGGGAAAGTGGGTTGAGCGCAGAAGTACCCCAGCCTCGACGACTCTACAGGTCTAATGCGAACAGGATGATTGCAGGCGTATGCGGTGGAATCGCTGAGTATTTGAATGTGGATCCGACGCTGATCCGGCTGGGCTTTGTCTTGCTTACATTTGTCAGCGGAGCGGGAGTCCTACTCTACTTGGTCATGGCGATCGTTATTCCAAGGGCTCCGGTGGGCGTTTCGCGTCCGGTGGCTCCTGCGGTTCCGCTGGATCTTTCTTGGCTTAGAGTTGTAATCCTGTTCTTGGTGGGCTTGGGGTTGGTTGTGTTCGGCGCGGCTTGGGCGCTTGATCAGATAGGTCCGTGGTTCTGGGCGTCTTGGAGTTTCTGGTACGTTATCAGAACCCTAGCCAAGTTCTTCTGGGCGGCGTTACTGATCGCGGTTGGACTGGTTATAGTCGTAGCGGCGCTGAGAAGAAGATAGCTGTCACAGCAGGCTTTGAAGCTTTGAACGAGTCTAGTCGGCTCAGAATCGGCCGGAATTTGAGGGCCGCGTCGCTGGGCTTCTTCCTTGTCTTAGTCGGAGTTTTTCTCATAGTCTATCCGTTGGCTGAGGAGATCCGATCCTTCCTTGGGGATCTGAGGTTTGCGCCAATGTTCGACCATATATATTATCCGGCGCCTTCTTCTCCGCATCCTTTCTTCTACAATATCTTCAGGAACTTCTCCATCGTCTGGAGCCTGTGGCTGGTGTTCCTTACAGTCCTTCAACTAGCCACCAAGGATCGCGTGAGAAGGGTGGCGCATACGCTAGGTGATTGTGCTTTCTGGATTGGCGCAGCGTACCTGCTCGACAGGATTGGATTTGGAGCGCTTGCATTCGGGTCGTTCCTAGCGCTGCTCGTAGTCGTTGCAGGGCTAAGTCTAATCATTCGTGCGTTGGCATTGCTGGGATTGGAAAAGATCAAGTATTGATCTTGTGCGCACAGCGAACGTTTGACGAAGGGTCTTATGCAACACTTGGTTCCGCGTCTGTAAGATCACATTCGGCTATCTCTCTTGCTTATATCGGACGAAGCAAACCGTGATCTGGGGGGCGAAGAGGATGGATCATATGATAAGCGCCTCGGCCATCTGCGATCACCGATGGGTGTACATAGTTAACCAAGTGGAATTCCACTTGAAGAGATGCACTAGGTGCGGCGAGACGATCTCAGAAAGCTAGCCCGCGCCGACTAGTTGCATTATTGCAGCTCTATTTTCTCGTCGCGCGCTTGCAAGCAGAACCGATGATGCTCCTCCTATTTCACTGGAATAACATGGTCGTGGGGGGCTTTCTCCTCCATTCTTGTAGCGCCCTGTGAGGCAATTTGGAAGCATTCGCCTCAAGAGCTACACTAACTATTATCCGTTTGAGTGCGTGCTGGATCACCAATTGATCGTGGCTACTTTTCAAGCTACGCCTCTAGAATGGGAAACTGTGATTCGCGCCGAAACTGATATGCAGGTAACTAGAGGAGAATACTGCCATTGGGATGAGTTGGTTGCAGAAGGAGCTAGAAAATCTTGCAAGGGCCTTCGGTGTCGATCTCTTTGGAGCTTCCGATCTTGTGATGGCTCAAGATTTTGTTTGTGTGCAGGGCGGCGAGAATATAGCGAGGTTCCCGAGAGCCGTGTCGATAGGGATTAGGCTACTTGACGCTGTGGTAGATGAACTCTATCGCCACGAGGATCTATCAGTCATATTTACCTATAGAGGATTGTACAACTCTGTCAACGCGAACCTTGACAGGGCAGCGTTGCTGATAGCGAAGAAGGTTCAAGACATGGGTTTCGAGGCCTATCCCATACCGGCTTCGCAGACGATCAATCCGACAAGGCTAGAGGGAGCCTTCTCTCACAAGCTAGCCGCACATCTTTCCGGTCTCGGGTGGATTGGTAAGAGCTGTCTCCTTATCACGCCTGACTATGGCCCGAGGGTGAGGTTGGCAACAGTGTTAACTGACGCCCCTTTGAAAACAGGAGCCCTACTCGTCAACAGGTGCGGAGGCTGCATAAAATGCGTCGACATTTGCCCAGCAAAAGCCTTCACAGGTGTCCCATTCAATCCTTCCGAGCCTCGAGATGCTCGGTTCAAGGCCCACCTCTGCAAGGAATACACTGATCGAAGAGCACAGCGCTTTGGTGAAGGAATTTGTGGACTCTGCGTCTATGTCTGCCCATATGGAGCCGTTAAGCGTCCTTCCAAGGTTGCGAGAGCCAACCGACCTCATGGTAGTTAAATTGCCGAAAATGAGGAAACAACAGAGAGCTTCATAAGATTGTCTTTGAGGGTGCTCGCCATAGACAGTGTAATGCTGTCTGAGTGAACGAACACTTCTAAAGGTGTTCATCGGCATGGCAAAATCCACAACGGCGTGTACTGCCCTTCCTTCGAAGACTGACTTCAGTAGCCGACGACTGTCGATCATCCTCTACGCCGTCGCCGTCTTCCTGTACTGGATGGCACTCTATCTGTATGTGCCGACATTGCCAATCTATGCTCAGAGTAAGACTAACAGCCTAGCCCTCGTGGGTGTGATCCTCTCTATGTATGGCCTCTGGCAGGCGGTCATCCGGTTACCGTTGGGCATCGCTGCCGATTGGCTAGGATGGCGCAAACCATTCATTGTCATCGGCGTGGCGCTCGCTGGATTGGGCGCGTGGATAATGGGAATAGCTGGTGATGCGAACGGATTGATTCTAGGCCGAGCCATTACTGGGCTGGCGGCGGCCACTTGGGTACCATTTGTGGTGGTATTCAGCAGTCTGTTTCCGCCTGATGAGGCCGTGCGAGCCACCGCCCTGCTTACTCTGATCGCTTCAGTTGGACGGATGCTCGCCACAGGCATCACTGGTTGGCTCAACGAACTAGGAGGATACTCGCTCGCCTTCTTCCTAGCATGTGGCGCTGCGGTTCTGGGCGTATTTTTCGTGTTGCCAGCTCCAGAGAAACGTTATCTATCACAACGGCCCTCTGTGCGAGACATCGGCCGTCTAGTTACACGGCGAGACGTGCTGCTCCCTTCTCTGCTCAATGCCGTGAACCAGTACGCTAACTGGGCCGCTACCTTCGGTTTCCTCCCAATTCTGGCTAAGCAGCTTGGTGCCACGGATGTCACACAGAGCGTCTTGGTGGCTATGAACATCGGCATAGTTACCTTGGGCAATATGACATCGGCAGCGATCGTTCGAAACATCGGAGTTAGGCGTCTGGTTTACCTCAGCTTCCTCTTGATATTCGTTGGAATTGGAGGAGCAGCCCTTGCCTCCTCGCTACCCATGGTTTTCTTTGGGCAATCCTGCATTGGACTATCCCAGGGGATCGGGTATCCCGTGCTGATGGGCATGAGCATAGAAAGGGTAGCAAACACTGAACGTACTACGGCGATGGGCCTCCACCAAGCGGTATATGCTATCGGCATGTTTGGTGGCCCTTGGCTGAGCGGTATCCTGGTTCAAGCTATGGGTATTCAACGGACGTTTGGAGTGACAGCCTTCGCTTGTCTCTCCCTGGGCCTGCTTGGCACCCGCAAACTAACCCAAAGGAAAAGATGAAGAGAAAAGACTCGCAGGTATTTGTCTCCCACTATTTCTTCTCGGGGATAACCACAAACATCAGGTGGTTATCTCCGAGTTTGTTGACTGGGCGGCTGCCTCAGCTAACAGCTTTCTCCACAGGGACATAGTCAACATCGTATCCAAAATGCTTCGGCCCGAATAGATTGATTCCCTTGTCTGTTCGCCACAGCCTGTCGGCCTTGAACCCTAAGGCCTCGACTTCTCTTCTGATTTGAGTATTCAGATCCGGAACCCATGCCGATAGGCCTCCTCCACTCGAGGCGTCGAGGACACATATCGAGTCCGGACATGTGGCGTATGGCTTGCGGTCCATCCAAGTGATCAGGTATTCGTTTTTGTACCAAATGTCTAGATGTCGCCCGCGAAAGTCACCTAGGCCCTCAACGCTTATGTCTCCCCACATGAATCCTCCCTCTTCCTTTCTTGTCCACGACGTGACCCTGCCGCGAAAGAGACGGACGCTATCCGGCTCGGATTTGAGAATCGATTCTATGGGGTTGAGTCCTTTCTCTTTGCTTGTCCTTACAATGGAACCAAGTCTAATGCTGCGTGATATGGAGTTGCAGACTACTGCTTGTTTGTAGTTGGCGGCGATACTTGGGGCTCTGGCGACGCTGACCTGGCCGCCAGATATGACTGCCATGTACCGCGCTATGTCTTCACCGCGGTAGTCATCTGCCGCTTTCTTCAGAATCATTAGATCTCCTATTGTGTTTGCCATAGTCATAGGTGCGACTGGAATACCGGCAACGTGCGTAGTGGAAAGTGACATCTCAGGTTTGGCTCTTCCGCAGGCATCAGCATCGATTGCTGGTTTTCCTTCAAGAGTTGCGAGGTACATTGGGAGAACCGTGTTCCCTGGACCTATTTCACTTGGAATGTAGGTGAAGAAGTGCTTCCCGATGAGGGCCTCGAGTTCTCCTATCGCCTTCTGGGCGGTGCGGGTCTGAAGTTCAACAGGATCCTGCTTCTCGATCGGAGTCAGGTATGATTTGAGTTTGTCTTTGATCTCTTTTCCCACTCCGCCCCCTACTCCGGCAGTTATGCAGAGATATGCGTCATCGGGAATTTCCATTGGATCTATCAGAGTGAAGTGCTTGCCTGAGTCGTAGATTGCGTTGATGAGCTGCCGTCCTAGTTGTTCACTCCCCCCGCCTCCGCATCCAAGTATGCCCGTGCCAACAAGAAGGTCAAGCATGTCTTGCTTAGTTAGAGTTCTCATCTCGGTTCAATTCAGCGAACTGCCGTGCCTGAATATTTAAGGCTTGATTTGCCCCGGTCTGCTTTGGCTAACATCTGAGAGTATTTGCCTGCCTAGTCTCAATGGTTTCCTCGATAATCAGGAAGTTCTATAGTCTGGTACTATGGTGAGTGTTGGGCTAGGTGATCGCTAGTGGAGATCTTCGAGGCCATAAGGACTAGAAGGAGCGTTAGGAGCTTCAGAGCTGAAGCCATTCCTGATCAAGATGTTGCGAAGATATTGGAGGCCGCTAGGTGGGCTCCATCGGCAGGGAACAGGCAACCTTGGACCTTCATCTACATCAAGGATCCTCAGATCCTTAGGATGATAAGGAATTGTTCTCCAGGGTTTTATGGGGACGCACCCGCCGCCGTAGTCATTGGGATAGACAAGAAGGATGAGATGAGAGGCGTGTTGGATTCCTGCTTCGCCGCGCAGAATATTCTTCTTGCCGCCAACGCCTTGGGGATAGGCAGTTGTCCGATCGTGTCTTTCAACAGTGAAGCGATAAGGAAGATCCTTAATGCTCCAGAGAGTTGGGTGCCCGTACTCGTGGTGTCTCTTGGCTACACTGATAAGAACCCCAAGCCTCCGTCCAAGAAGCCTCTCTCTGAGATCGTCTGCATGAACTCATTCGGGAAGAAGTGGAAAGAACTGGAGGCGTAGTGAAGTTGGCTGAGAACTTGGAAGCTCGCTTCTTCGATCTTCTTCTACGTACGCTTAACTACTCCATTGAGTTTGCCAAAGACATGAGCTATGCCTCTCTGCGGTTCATGGACCTCTTCAGCAATCTCCTCAATCTTCAACCACTCATAACAGATCTGACGAGGAAAGAGTTCTATGAGCGACTCAGGGAGAAGGTCAAGGACAGAGAGCCGATCAGAGATCCAGCTAAGAGAGAATCGGTCCAGGCCGAACTCCTGCAGATGTTCATAGACGAGTGGAGAAAAGCGGCACCTCAAAACTGGTCATGAATGGTCTCCGTTCGTCAGAGGAAGCGAAAGATAAAGGGCTCATTTCCCAAGCGCAAGGCTTAATATGATACAGTCGGCAACATCTAACGCTGAGGCCTGAAAATATGAAAATCAACTTAGTGAGAGTGCTATTGGCAGCAACCATCGTCTCGCTTCTTCTAGCACCAGCAATGACTCCACCTGCGAAGGCTCAGCCAAGATACGGAGGCACAATTGTCTGGGGAATGGGAAGTGATCCGGCTCTACCTGGCCTTCTTGGAGCTGGCGCGGGAACCTTCCTGTTCCAACAAGTGGCTCATCAGATATTCAATACCCTCGTCGCTAGTGATTTTGTTACGGGAGAGTGGAAACCAGAGCTGGCTGAATCGTGGGAGATTTCTCCAGATGGCCTGCGCTTGAAATTCAACCTGATACGAAACGCTACGTGGCATGATGGGAAGCCGTTCACATCGGCGGACGTGAAGTACAGCTATGAGAACGTCAACCCGGTATACAACGGCTTCGCAGCGATGTTCAAGGATGCGTTGAGATCGATAGAAACGCCGGATCCCTACACAGTTGTGATCAACATGAAGACCGGATGGCCGGCGATGTTCTCGCCGATCCAAGGGTTCAGTGGCGTCGGCTGGAGTATCGCTCCCAAGCATCTCTATGAAGGCACGGATATAGCGACTAACAAGTACAACAACGAGCCTATCGGAACCGGCCCGTGGAAGTATAAGGAGTGGGTGAGAGGAGACCACATAACTCTCGTTAAGAACGAGAAGTATTGGAAGAAAGGCATCCCGTATCTTGACCAGATGATCTTCAAGATAATCCCAAGTGCATCGGGTCGGGCATTAGCTTTCGAGAAGGGAGAGGTTGACCTCTTGTGGGCGATGACGCTGGCCTACTCCGATGGCGCAAGACTTATGGACGACATCAAGGCGGGAAAGCTATCAGGCAAGAAAGTCTGGCTCTATCCAAGCCAATCGGGATCATGTGATGTCTTAATCCTCAACCAGCAACCCGAGGGCCCAGCTTTCTTCAAGAATGTTAAAGTGAGGAAGGCCATCGCGGCGGCCATAGATACGAAGAAGATCAATGATCTTGTCTACTTCGGGACAGCTCCTCCTCAGCTGGGACCAGTCTCACCGGCTCCTGCAACTGGTTGGTACTGCGATCCAGAGGCTCGACAACCGGCATACGATCCGGCGCTGGCGAACAAGCTCTTGGACGAGGCGGGATACAAGAAGGGACCTGATGGAATCAGATTCAAGATGAGGATAACGGTAGACTCTGCCGGCTACCCGGCCCATGTCAAGGAAGGCGAAATCATGAGGGACAACCTCAAGGAAGTAGGCATTGAGTTAAGCATAGTGTCTTTGGACACTCCCGCGTGGCATGACGCGGTCTTCAAGCGCTGGGACTATGACACCTTCATCTTCCCGATGTCAACCGGGCCCGACCCCCTGCTGATCATACGATACTACACTGGCAAGGGCATTGCTCGCGTTTCGTGGTCCAACGCCGGCGGGTACAACAACTCGAAGGTTAACGAGCTATTCTACGCGTCTGAGGTGGAGATGAACAAGGCGAAGCGAACAGAACTTGCCAAGCAAGCAACTAGACTTCTAGTGGAAGATCAAGCCCAGGTCTGGCTGGTTACACGGCAATACGTCAACGCCTTGAACCTCGACTTCTCAGACGAGTTCCAGCTAGGAGCTTGGGAGTACACGGGCGGAGTATGCTACCAGCGGACTGAGCGAGTGTATTGGCGTAAGGCTCCTGCCCCGACGGTAACGACCCCCACGACAGTTACAACTCCTGCACCAGCACCGACAGTCGGAACAGAAACAGTAGCTCTGATCGTCATAGTAGTTATCGTTGTGGGCATAGGTGTCGTCTATAGGCTGAGGAAGCCAAAGCCGCAGGCAACGTAGCCCCTTCCTTTACCCCTCTTTTTTCAACTTTCGATCATTAGGGATTGTTCTCGAAAAGAAAAACTTTGGATAGAAGCAGAATGCTTTGAGTTCACTCGTGGCCTAGATGTTGGGCTTGAGTGGTTCAGACACCCAGTTGACGGCTGAGCTCAGTCAACGTTGGTTCCACGTACTTGCCTTCGTTCTCAATCTGCTTTCCATCAAGCCAGACTGATGGGTTGAGCATTACGCCGTCTGTGTGGCCTTTGGCTGGTCTTCCTCTATAGCTACCGATACCCATCTCGACGCCTCCGAACACACGTTCGTCCTCAAGTATTCTTCCAGTGATTTTTCTGACACCTGGGTTGAAGCCGTAGGAGATGTGGACGAGGTCAAACATGTGTGGATCTTCTAGGCTTCGCAGCCACCTCTCAAAAATCGCCGCTTGAACGCCGCCTTCTATTTTGACTATGTGACTCTCCTTCACGGCGAGCTTCACTGGCTCCTTCAGGATATTAACTTCATCCGGCGGCCAGATACATCCGTCAAATACGACCGTGCCGTTGGCGGATCCCCATACCGGTGCGAAGCTGGCCTGTCCTCCAAGTGTTGCCCATTGACCTGAAGGCTCCTTGATTATTCTCCCGCTATGTCTGACCATATCTTTGTCAACTGTCACAGAGAGGTCTGTTCCTGCTGGTGAAGTAACTCGGAACTTCGAAGAGTTCTTTGTCAACTCGACTAGTCGCTCTCCGAGCTGCACCATTTTGACGTAGTCGACCCTCGAGATGCATCTCACCATCATGTCCACATCCATTCCAGTCAGAATGATGTATCTCACGTTTCCTCTGTTCACTGCGTCCCAGAAGGCCTTTGTGTAGAGGATGTATGATGTGGCATATTCTACGATCACATCAGCGGCACATAATGCGGCTGCCAGCGGCTTGGGTGGCTCAATGCCGGGGCGGGTGCGGGTTTCGTATCTTAAGGTCACTGGTTCTGCCCCCAAGCTGTAAGCGGCCTCGGCTGTGGCTTCAATCACTCTAAGATCGTTGCCTGTGTCTCCGTATATGAGCACGCTTTCGCCTTTCTTCAAGCCCAGTACATCTCTCACAAGTTTGAGTGCACCCAGCTTCAACTCCAGATTCATGTATTCATTGGAGGACATGGGACGATCAGCCTGACTGGGCTTCGGTTTTCTTAAAAAGCTTTGGACACTTTCGACATGTTCTCTTATTGCCAAGTTCGTGAGATGAGTAGGGAAAGAATATATTGCAGGCAGGAGCGCAACGAGGAGGGCGGGAAGATCTACTGATGGCGTCGCTTCTGGAGACCCTTGACCTCAGAACCCATTTCTACACTTCAAGAGGCCTCGTGAGGGCCGTGGACGGAGTCAGCCTCGCGATTCGCAAAGGAGAGGCTGTGGGGCTTGTGGGCGAGTCGGGCTGCGGAAAGACGATGACAGCTTTCTCCATCATGAGGCTTGTTCCGTCGCCGGGAAAGATCGTTGGAGGAGAGATCTGGTTCGGTAATGAGAACGGAAGGCAGGACTTGACGAAGATCTCTGAGGAAGAGATGATGGAAGTTAGGGGTGGGAAGATCTCTATGGTGTTTCAAGATCCGATGACGTATCTTAATCCCGTGATGAGGATCTGTGACCAGATAGCTGAAGCCATAGTGTTACATCAGAAGGTTTCGAGAGACGATGCGAGGAAGAAGGCGATTGAAGTTTTGGAGAAGGTCCGAATACCGATTCCCTCGACCGTGGCACATTACTATCCGCATCAACTTAGTGGAGGAATGAGGCAGCGTGCGCTCATTGCAATGGCGATTTCATGCAACCCTAAATTATTGATCGCAGACGAACCCACAACAGCGCTCGACGTGACTGTGCAGGCGCAGGTCCTTGAACTGATAAAGCAGCTTAAACGTGAGATGGGTATGGCATTGATGCTGATCACGCATGACCTCGGAATTGTGGCCGATACGTGTGACAGAGTCTGCGTCATGTATGCCGGTCAGATCGTGGAGCAAGGAGAAGTGCGTGGAATATACCGAGAGCCTAAGCATCCGTATACATCCGGGCTTCTGAGATCAACTTTGAGCATAGATGAGTTTAAAGAAAGCCTAGTTACGATCGAAGGAGTGGTTCCAGACCTGACCAATCCACCTAGAGGATGTAGGTTTCACCCCAGATGTTCCCAAGCATCGGAGCGATGCCGAGAGACCCAGCCCCCTGTCCTTGAATCAACTGGTGGGGCTAAGGTGTCCTGCTGGCTGTATGTGTGAGTTGGAAATGAGCAGAGAGTTTCTCGTCAGAGTGACGAATCTCACAAAGTACTTCCCCACTGAGAGGGGCCTTTTCAAGCGGCGGAGGCAGTTCCTTAAGGCTGTTGATAATGTGAGCTTTGAGGTCAATAAGGGTGATAATCTAGCACTGGTGGGGGAGAGTGGATGCGGGAAGACCACAACGGCTCGACTCATCCTGAGATTACTTGATCCGACATCTGGGTCGGTCCATTTCGCAGACAAGGATATCTTCAGACTGTCAGACGAAGAAATGGGGCTGCTGCGACCACAGATGCAATTGGTCTGCCAAGATCCGTATGCGTCCCTCAACCCGAGAAAGACGATCAGAAAGATTCTAAGCAAGCCGTTCAAGTTGCACACAGACATGTCGAGTGACAAGATCGAGGACAGAGTTCTTCGTCTGCTAGAAATGGTGGGTTTGAGTCCGCCTGATCTGTTTGTGGATAGGCATCCACATGAGTTTAGTGGCGGCCAGAGACAGCGCATCTGTATCGCGAGAGCGATAGCTCTAGATCCCCCGTTCGTTGTGGCTGATGAGCCGGTCTCGGCTCTAGACGTGTCTGTGAGGGCACAGATCCTCAACCTACTTAAGGATTTGCAGGCAAGATTGGGAGTCACATATCTATTCATTACGCATGATCTTGCCGTCGTCAGGTCTGTTTGCAACAGGGTTGCTGTAATGTATCTGGGGAAGCTCGTTGAAGTGGGGGCAGTTTCGAGCCTGTTCAAGGATCCGCTTCACCCGTATACGGAGGCCCTGCTCTCAGCTACACCGATTCCTGACCCCGAGAGGAGCAGATCAAGAGAGAGGATCATCTTGCGTGGCGATGTTCCTTCGCCAATTGACCCGCCCTCAGGATGCCGCTTCCACACGAGATGCCCTCTCGCTGTGGACAAGTGTAAGTCGTTGGAACCCGAGTTGTGTGACAGGGATGGTAGACTTGTTGCCTGCCATCTTCGGACGTGAAAACACACATGTCTTGGAGGCCCTGCGAAATGTTGGGAGATGCTTGCGATGTCATCTCGTGTTGACGGCGTAAGACGGATGAAAAAAGATTATGACTTCAAAGAGGATGTTTGAGCTGGGCAATCATGAGTTCTGTATTCAGACTGATCGCTAGACGAACCGTGCAAGCGATTCCTTTGATCTTCATAGTGATTACCATCAACTTCGCAATTATTCACATGGCTCCAGGTGATCCCACGTACATACTCCTAGGTGAAGCTGCAACTAAGGAGTACGTCGAAGCGATGAGGGCAAGGTTTGGCTTGGACAAGCCGTTGTACTTGCGGTACTTCATCTATGTCTCTAACGTGATTCAGGGGGATCTAGGATATTCTTTGTTGAGAGCTCAGTTCGTGAGTTCTCTCATAGTGGAGCGCCTTCCAGCCACTCTCCTGCTGATTTTCACGGCGATGTGCATATCGGTCTTGGTCGGGATTTTCTTAGGAGTCACAGCTTCGAAGAGGCCGTACTCGTTGAGAGATAATCTTGCAACCGGCGTGGCCCTCTTTGGAGTTTCGACACCGACCTTCTGGCTGGGACAGATGCTGCTGATAGCTTTGGCCATCTATGCCGGAGTTTTCCCGGCGTCTGGATTGGTGACCCTCAGGATAGAGCTGGCAGGCCTCGACTACGTACTGGACGTGTTGCATCATTTGGTGTTGCCCGCGATTACGTTAGCGGCGTTCCATCTCGCGTTCATAACCAGATTAACGAGGGCGAGTATGCTCGAGGTTCTGGGTCAGGATTTCATCATCACTGCACGCTCGAAAGGCCTGGATGAAAGAGCGGTCACTTACAGGCATGGTTTGAGGAATGCCCTGCTCCCCGTTACGACTTACGTAGGGTTGAGTATAGGCCTGCTCTTCGCGGGAGCGATCTTGACTGAAAGTGTGTTCGGCTGGCCAGGCATGGGCACTCTTCTCTTCGACTCGCTGCGGCTGAGGGACTACCCCGTGCTGATGGGTGTGTTCATCTTTGTCTCTGTGATGGTGATAGTCTCGAACCTTATCGTCGACATTCTCTATGGCGTCTTGGACCCGAGAATAAGGAGTCGCTAAGCCATGGCTCAGGAGAAGCCCGCTACTACAGAGAGGCGCGAAGGGAAGAGGAATTCAGTCGTCTCACGAGTAGGCAGATTCTGGAGACAGTACCGAAAGAATCGAGCAGCAATGGTTGGGCTCTTTCTCTTGGTAGGTGTATGTGTGGTCGCCTTGGCTGCACCGATTATAACGTGGCATCCTCCTCTCAAGAGCGCAGTAGGCGGCGCCTTCGTTCCACCGACGGCGGGATATCCGTTCGGCACAGATGACCTCGGCAGGGACATTTACAGCAATGTGATCTTTGGAGCCAGAACGTCACTGATGGTTGGTCTCTTGGCGGCTGGCATGTCGGCTCTTATTGGAATCTTTGTCGGAGCGACTTCAGGGTACTACGGCGGAAAGATAGATGACCTTCTAATGAGGACATGTGAAGTGTTCCTCGTTCTGCCTACGTTTCTCTTGGCGCTGATAATCGTCGCAGTCTTCGGTACGAGCATGAACAATATCATTTTGGCGATTGCGATTGTGAGTTGGCCGCGGACGGCCCGTCTCCTCAGAGCAGAGTTCCTGTCGATCAAGGAGAGGGAGTTTGTTGAGGCGGCAAGGGTGCTGGGCTCCAAACCGTTGGATATCATGTTCAGCGAGATTCTTCCGAACGCGATCTTCCCGGTCATAGTCAATGCTTCGCTCGAGGTTGCAACTGCCATCCTCACTGAAGCCGGGCTGAGTTTCCTTGGAGCCGGGGATCCGAGCGTGCCGAGCTGGGGCATAATGCTGAACAATGCGCAGAACTATCTGAGGGTTGCATGGTGGATGGCCGCCTTTCCTGGGGCGGTGCTTTTCCTCACCTGTCTCTCGCTGAATCTTGTTGGGGACGGCTTGAACGACTATTTTAACCCGAGGTTGAAGGAGAGGTAGCGCGGGAGGACTGGTCTGTGAAGAGGGTTGGCTTGGTGACAACCTCGCAGACGCCTCGCACCGACGTGGTTCCTTCACTCCGCAAGATGATTGGTCGAAGCATCGAGATCGTAGAGGCTGGTGCTCTGGACGATCTTACGAGACAGGAGATTCTGAAGCTTGCGCCAAAGAGTGATGCGGATCTCTTGGTTTCAAGAGTGAGGGATGGCTCAGAGGTCATTTTCGGGAAGAGCCGCATCATACCGAGACTTCAGAGATGCATCGACGCCTTGAACTCTAAGGGAGTTGAGGCAATAGCGCTGCTGTGCGCTGGAAGCTTTCCAAGGTTCAAGTCCAAGGCTCCAATTGTGAGACCTGACCTCTTGATGTACGGCTTCCTGAAATCGATTCCCAACATGAAGAAAGTTGGTCTACTGGTCCCGAATGAGAAGCAGCAGAAGCCTATAGGAAGAGAGTTTAGAGAGGAAGGCTTCGAAGTTGTGACTTCGTGGCTCTCGCCTTACCGAGAAGGCTTAGTCGAGGACGCCGTGAAGTCCTTCAAGAGAGACGATATCACATTGATTTCGCTACTCTGCATGGGCTATACCCCTGAGTTGAAGGAGAAGGTTATGGGGCTCACCTCGAAGCCCGCTGTCCTTTCACAGTCGCTACTGGCGAAGGCGATCGACGAACTCCTCGTGTAGTTCGTCGCCTTCAAGGATCTTTGTCGATGCAAGTACTGCGAGGAGGAGCATTAGCACTATTGCTACTATGAATGGGTGAAAGCATTCGTGAGTACCAGCTTCTTCATTCAATGGTTCTTCTTGACCTTCTCAGCCTGATGTTACAGTAAGGGCATGTCGGCTGATATTCAGTGAACTTTGTCCGACACTGAGGGCAGTACCAAGCCATCTGCAAGAGTTCGGCCTGAACCGTTTCCCTCTTCACGGGATCCCTGATCAACTCTTGCAGATGTTCATAAACGAGTGGAGAACAGAAGCAACTCATACATAGCTTGAAAGGATCTGCATTGTTGAAGGCTAGTACACGGATCGTAATGAAGACATCGGAGGCGATAGGGATAGACATGAGTTACTGCGCCTCTGTGTTGCGATCAACGATGAGCCCATAGGCATGCCAGTGGTCGTGTGACAATGCCTGTTCCTCTTATAGGGCTGGATTCCGCCAGCAGGCTTCTAGCGTGCTGGAGGATTCAACTTATGGGAAGATAGGTTACTGGAACCGTTTCTCAGTTCAGCGATAATCTCATGAAAACAGTAGCTCTAATTGTCGCAATAGTCACTGTAGTGGGCGTAGGTGTAGCGTATCAGCTGAGAAAAGCAAAGCAACATAGTCCCTTCTCCCTCTTACCTTTCTCTCTTTCTTTCGATTGGATTCTGAGCATAGTAGATAGTGATGAACGTGTGGAACTTTCACGGAGCTACCTTACTCGAAAGATCAGGAGCAGGTTCCTGCCTGTTGAGATATGCAGCAACGAGCGAACACTGGAAAACGGTCGGCAAATGCTTAGACGCCGAGTTGGCGGCAAAGTTCTACGAGTGTCGGCTCCACGTATTTACCTTCAGCTTCAATCTGTTTTTCATCAAGCCAAACTGACGGGTTGAGCATCACACCGTCAGTGTGGCCTTTGGCAGGTCTTCCTCGGTAGCTACCGATACCCATCTCAACGCATCCGAACACTCGCTCATCTTCAAGTATCCTACCGCTGACCTTCTTGACGCCAGGGTTAAAGCCGTATGAGATGTGAACTAGGTCGAATATGTGAGGATCGTCAAGACTTTGCAACCATCTTTCAAACATAGCTGCTTGAACGCCACCTTCTATTTTGGTTATGCGGCTCTCCTTCACCGTGAGCCTGACAGGCTCTCTCAGAACGTTGACCTCGTCAGGCGGCCAGATACATCCATCGAAAACAACTATCCCATTGGCCGTCCCCCATACAGGCACAAGGGTTGCCTGCCCGCCCAGAGTAGCCCATTGGCCTGTAGGCTCGGTGATTATTCTGCCGCTGTGACGAACCATCTCCTTGTCGATAGATCCTTCTAGGTGGGTCCCAGCGGGAGAAGTAACTCGAAACTCGGAAGCTTTCTTCGTCAACTCCGTGAGCCATTCGCCGAGCCTCACCATCTTGACGTAGTCAACTCTCGAGATACATCTAACCATCATATCCACATCCATCCCTGACAGAATGATGTATCTCACGTTGCTTCGATTCATCGCTTCCCAGAAAGCCTTCGTGTAGAGAATGTAGGACGCAGCGAATTCGATGATTACATCTGCGGCGCACAGGGCCGCGGCCAAAGGCTTCGGCGGCTCGACCCCAGGACGAACACGGGTCTCGTATCTGATCGTCACAGGCTCCGCGCCTTGGCTGTAAGCCGCTTCCGCCGTTGCCTCAATCACTCTAAGGTCGCTGTTCGTATCTCCATATATCAGGATGGTTTCGCCAGGCCTTACGCCCAACACATCCCTCACAAGTTTGAGCGCACCTAGCTTCAGCTCTAGATTCATGTATGCGTTAAAGCTCATATTACGATCCGAGGCAGCCTATTCGTATACTCGTTAAAGGCTTTTGCGCTCGATAGCCGCAACACGACATTAGCGCTCAACAGCCTACAATCGGCAGCTTCAACAAATGGATCCGCAACCCTCCAGATAGGTGAAAGAACATGACAGAAATACGCGTACATTCCGGAGCGCGCCTTCTGTGCATCCGGTCACGCTGTCATCCTCTCAACTCTCTCATAGAAGTGGGCGACCCAGGCTGACAGTTTCACCTTGACCGGTGAAGAACATCCGGATGGATGCCGTAGATGTCCGCCGTAACGGAGCGCCTTTTTGAGGGCATACTTATTAGATCCGCCCAGTTCGCATTCTCGTATGTCGCTTCTTGAGATACGGAACCTACGTACCTACTACTTCACGTCCAAAGGAACCGTCAGGGCTGTAGATGGCGTCAGTCTGGACATCGAAGAGGGGGAGGCGCTAGGGCTCGTCGGGGAGTCGGGCTGCGGGAAGACCACGCTGGCGCATTCCATAGTGAGACCACGCCCCGAGGCGATGCAGATAGTAAGTGGTAGTGTCTGGTTCGAGAGTGACAGCGGTAGAGTAGATGTGGCGAGACTACCAGAAAACAGAATCCGAAGTATCAGAGGAAGAGAAATCGGCATGATCTTCCAAGACCCCATGACCTACCTCAACCCGGCCATGCGGATCTACGACCAGATAGGCGAGGCATTGATGCGTCACGTGGGATGCTCACGAAGCAAGGCTAGACAGAGAGCGGTCGAGATGCTAGCCAAAGTCAAGATACCCGACCCCTTGACAATAGCCAAGTATTATCCCCATCAACTCAGCGGAGGCATGAGGCAGAGAGTAATAACCGCGATCGCCATCTCCTGCCACCCTCGGCTGTTAATAGCTGACGAGCCCACCACCGCTTTGGATGTTACAATACAGGCGCAGGTCCTAGAGATGATCGAGGAGCTCCAAAAGGATTTGGGAATGGCCCTAATGCTCATAACGCACGACCTAGGAGTTGTCGCCAAGGTCTGCGATAGAGTCGCGGTAATGTATGCCGGTAAGATAGTCGAGGAAGGTGACATATTCTCCCTGTACAAGGAGCCGAAACACCCTTACACTGCGGGCCTCCTAGAGGCCACGCTCAGCATAGAGGAATTCAAGGAGAGGCTAACAACGATCGAGGGTTCTGTACCAGACCTCGCCAATCCCCCGGCGGGATGCAGGTTCCACCCACGGTGTCCTTACATGACGGAGACATGCCGGAAAGAAGACCCACCCCTGAACGTAACAGAGGGTGGAAGACGCATAGCCTGTAGGTTGTATATGTGATCTATGTCGCCTCCTGAAGCCTTGGTCCAAGTCAGGGAACTCACAAAGTATTTCCCGTCTGGCGGCGGACTCTTTGGCACCCCCAGGTTGTTCCTTAGGGCTGTAGAAAATGTCAGCTTTGACGTGCTGAAGGGCGAGACTCTGACATTGGTAGGCGAAAGTGGATCAGGAAAGACCACAACAGCCCGCCTGGTGCTCAGACTTATAGAACCAACGTCAGGAACGGTGCTATTCAATGGCCAAGACCTCTTCAAGCTAGCAGAGGATGAGATGAGGCTGATTCGGCCGAGGGCCCAGATCGTCTTTCAGGACCCTCTAGCCTCACTGAACCCACGCAAGACAGTCATGAAGACGCTTGAACAACCCTTCAAAGTGCACACATCGTTCTCCAACAAGGAAATACGCGACGGCGTTGTAGACCTATTGGAGCAGGTTGGACTTACGCCGCCAGAAAGATTCCTCGATAGGTTCCCCCACGAACTCAGCGGCGGAGAGAGGCAACGCGTCTGCATAGCGAGAGCGATAGCACTCAAGCCAATGTTCGTTGTGTCTGACGAACCCGTCTCAGCACTCGATGTCTCAATAAGAGGACAGATCCTCAACCTACTAAAGAATCTCCAAGAAGACTTAGGAATAACATACCTCTACATCACTCACGACCTCTCCGTAGCGAGGTCCATCAGCAGCCGCCTCGCAGTCATGTATCTGGGGAAGATTGTGGAGATTGGTGATGCATCCGAGATCTTCAGACTAGCCTTGCATCCCTACACCCAAGCCCTCCTGTCAGCCGTCCCGATACCCAACCCTGAAGTGGCTAAGACAAAGAAACCAATAACACTGACTGGGGAACCGCCGTCCCCGATAAATCCCCCGCAGGGCTGCCGCTTTCACCCAAGGTGCTCAAGTGCTTCAGAAAAGTGCAGAAGGGAAGAGCCGTCTCTAATCAAGCGTGAGAAGAGATTGGTAGCGTGCCACCTTTACGCTTAACGTGAGCAAGTACCACCTGCATTACGCTCTCAAGACTCCGTTGCATCGCTCTGATTTGACTTCAAGATCCGACTGTCATAGTTAAGTTTGAGCAAACTTGGGCTTAACAGCTCCCCATATATTTATATCACAACAGACCCAAATTATTCAACGGGGAAATCTGTTGAAAAGACATAGCCTCATTGCCGTTTTTCTCTTGCTGTCCATTTCGTTGGTCGCACCAGCAGCACAAGCTCAACCAAGATATGGAGGAACGCTTGTCTGGGGAGTAAGTTCAGAGCCACCCAATCTGATAGGCGCGGGGGTCCCAACGTGGGTGTTTCAGCAAGTAACGCAACAGATGTTCAACACTCTTGTCAGATTTGATCCGCGCACATTTGAGTGGAAGCCCGAACTGGCAGAATCCTGGAAGGTCACAGTAACGGACGGTCGCATGACGGTCGGATTCAACCTTCTTCGTAATGCGAGTTGGCATGATGGGAAGCCCTTCACATCGGCTGACGTAAAGTTCACCTACGAGAAGATCGCACCATTGTTCAATAGCTTCATTGCAACCATGATGAGGGATCACGTAGAATCCATTGAAACACCTGACGATTTTACTGTAGTTTTCAAATTCAAGCGCACATGGGCCATCGCCTTTGATCCAGGTACGTTTGGTGGTTCCGCGGTAGGCATCATGCCGAAACATCTCTATGAGGGCACAGACATTCCGACTAATCCCTATAACGTTAAGCCTGTTGGAACCGGTCCGTGGAAATTCAAGGAGTGGAAGAAAGGCGAATACATAATCGTCGAGAGAAACGAAAAATACTGGAAAAAGGGACTTCCATACCTCGATCGCATCATTTTCAAAATCATAACGAGCCCACCAGCAATGGCACTTGCCGTCGAAAAAGGCGAAATAGACTTCGTCTGGTCGTATGGCCTTGCATTCGCTGACGCGATCAGGCTTCAAAGCGATATAGGGGTAGGAAAGCTAGCTGGAAAGAAAGTCTGGTTCTGGCCGAGCCCATGTGGCTCCGAAGATACTGTAGCATTTAATATACATCCTGAGGGGCCGCCCGTACTCAAGGATGTCAGGGTTAGGCAGGCAATTGCAGCTGCGATAGATCGAAGAAAGATAGCTGAAGTCGTCTACTTCGGCAGGCAGGAGCCCCTCGATGGACCACTCTCCCCGGCTCCGGCAAATTCGCTGTATTATGACCCAAAGATAAAGCAGCAAAGCTTTGATCCTGAGCTTGCCAACAAACTTCTTGATGAGGCGGGATACAAGAAGGGACCGGACGGTATTAGGTTTAGCCTTAGAATTTCGGTTGATCCCGTTAGCTACCCGTTCTTTCTCAAGGAGGCCGAGGTGATGCGAGACTACCTCAAAGCGGTCGGCATAGACGCCAAGATAGTCACTTTGGAAACAGCCGCATGGCATGAAGCTACATTCAGGCGCTGGGACTACGACATTAGCATCTTCCCCTTCTGCTACGGTCCAGGCGTGAGCTACCTAATCCAGTACTGGAGCACTAGGGGCATAGCCAAAGTTTCTTGGTCCAACGTCGCAGGATATAGCAACCCAGAGTTCGACAAGTTACTCTACCAGGCCGAGTCCGAGGTCGACAAGACCAAACACATCGACCTCGTGAAAAAAGCGCTCAAGATTCTGGCGGAAGATCAGCCTGCTATATGGACCGCGTCAAGAACCATGATCAACGCCCTAAACCTAGACTTCTCTGATGAGTTACAGCCCGGCTCATGGGAGAACTCAGGCGGCCAAGGCTACGATAGGATGGAAGGAATTTACTGGCTCAAAGCCCCGCCTCCAGTAAAAGAGGTCGTAAAAGAGGTCCAAATCGCATACGTACCTGCTTGGGTCTACGCTGTTGTCGTTGTTCTCATCATGGTAGCTGCTGGCGCAGTAGCCTATGCTGTTCGTAGAAAGCCTCAGTAATCCCCTCTTTCTTTTGTAGAGCAACGAAGCGCCGAACATGAGCCATAACGGAGAGTTCTGCACATGTCACCTTTAGCCGCCTTCATCACAAGGCGAATGCTACAGTCCATACCTCTACTCTTCGTGGTGATAGTCATCAGCTTCACCCTGATACATACAGCCCCAGGAGATCCAACATACTTCTTGGTGGGTGAGATTTCGAACGAAGAGTTCATTCGAGCCGTGAGAGCCAGGTTTGGGCTCGACCGACCTCTATACGAACAGTTCTTAGTCTATATCAGCAACGTGGCGAGAGGCGACTTGGGGTACTCACTGCTTAAGTCACAATCAGTGACATCTCTGATACTTGCTCGCATCCCAGCAACGATCATACTGGTCGCAACGTCAATGCTTCTGGCCGTCCTCGCAGGCATTATTCTCGGTGTGATATCTTCGACAAGAAAGGGGATAGCGGGTGTTCTTGCTTCCTTGGTCTCGCTTGTCGGTGTTTCAGTACCCACCTTCTGGTTCGGGCAGATTCTGCTTCTCTTACTCGCGGTGAGGCTTGACCTGTTTCCAATAAGTGGCATGACTGACATAAGGGCTCAATATAGTGGGCTTGCCTATCTCTGGGATCTAGCATACCACTTAGTGCTTCCGGCCATAACACTCGCAAGCTTCAACATAGCGTTCATAACCAAGTTAACAAGAGTTAGCATGCTCGAAGCCCTCGCCGAGGACTACGTAACTACAGCACGTTCGAAGGGCCTGCACGAGAGAACCATAGTAGTTAGGCACGCACTAAGAAACGCTCTCCTTCCAGTCACCACTTACACGGGCCTTACTATCGGCGTTCTACTCGCTGGCGCGATTCTCACAGAGACTGTCTTTTCTTGGCCCGGAATGGGTTCACTGCTGTACGACTCGCTCAGACTCAGAGACTACCCAGTAATGCTAGGGATCTTCATCTATGTCTCCGTAATAGTCGTTGCAGCAAACTTGGTCGTAGACATACTCTATGGCATACTTGATCCCAGAATACGTACCCGGTGAGAGACATTTTGGTTCAGACTGATGAAACAGTGAGGACGGCGGAGGTGGAGATCAGCTATAGGAAGAGGGTCATGCAATCCTTGACCGTCTTCTGGTCTGACAAAAAAGCACTGGTTGGCCTCGCACTTTTCGTTTCTATACTGATTACTACCTTAGCCGCCCCACTGATAACGTGGTTTCCCGCGCTCAAAACCCTTGTGGGCATGCCATTTGAGCCTCCTACTCTCGGACATCTCTTTGGAACAGATGATCTAGGCAGGGACATCTATAGCAATGTGATCTACGGTGGCAGGACATCTCTTTTTGTAGGATTGTCGTCTGTCATCGCCGCGGTCACTGTGGGAGTCTTGATCGGCGCCTTTGCTGGCTACCACAGGGGAGGACTGGGGGACCTACTCATGAGGATGACCGACATGTTCCTCGTCATACCTCGATTTCTATTGGCGCTGGTCATAGTGGCTATGTTCGGTCAGACAATCCTCAACATAGTCCTAGCCATCTCGATCACGGGGTGGCCAGGCGCCGCACGTCTAGTGCGCGCAGAGTTCCTATCGATAAGAGAACGCCCCTTCGTCGAGGCGGCAAGAGCGATGGGACTACCAGACAGGCCGATCATATTTGGCGAGATCCTGCCAAATGCTATTCCTATTATCATTCCATACTCAGTCCTCGAAGTCGGCACCTCCATACTGATCGAGGCGGGCCTCAGCTTTCTAGGAGTGGGAGACCCGAACGTTCCGAGTTGGGGACTTATGTTAAACAACGCCCAGCAGTATCTCACGACAGCCTGGTGGATAGCACTCTTTCCAGGCCTAATGCTTTCCCTCACCGTCTTGGGGCTAAATCTCCTCGGCGACGCACTGAATGAGTACCTCAATCCCCGCATGAGAAAGAGATAGCACTGCGATCATGCTTTACATCTGCTTCATTCCGAGGACGAAATATGAGTCGCATGTGCCGACGAATGGAAAGGCTGAGCAAGCCCGTTACAGACACATTCCTATAGCTACGCGTTGGCACAAACGACATAGAGGATGCGTCATAACACAGTAGGAGATTCGGCAACCACATTGAAGAAGATAGGTTTGGTGACGATCTCGCAAGCACCACGTACCGATGTGGTTCCTTCGCTCCAGAAGATGATCAGTAGGAGTATCGAGTTTGTGGAGGCTGGTGCCCTCGACGGACTTACGAAGCAGGAGATCCTGAAGCTTACACCAAAGGACGATGCTGACGTTTTGGTTTCAAAGATGAGAGACGGCTCTGAAGTAGTATTTGGGAAGAGCCACATCATACCGAGAGTGCAGATAGGCATAGACAGGTTGAACTCAGAAGGGGTGGAGGCGATAGGCCTGCTCTGTGCAGGAACCTTTCCGCGGTTCGAGTCTAAGGTTCCCATTGTGAGACCTGACCTGTTGATGTACGGCTTCCTGAAGTCGATCCCCAATCTGAGGAAGGTCGGTTTACTGGTTCCGAATGAGAAGCAGCGGGTGCCCATAGGAAGGGAGTTTGAGGATGAGGGTTTTCGGGTTGTGACCTCGTGGCTGTCTCCTTACCGTGAGGGTTCGGTTGCGGACGCTGTTAAGCCCTTCGTGCGGGAGGATATCACGGTGATTTCGTTGCTCTGTATGGGGTATGGCCCTGAGTTGAAGCGGAAAGTTGTGGGGGTTACTTCGAAGCCTGCCGTTCTTTCGCAGTCCTTGCTTGCGAAGGCTATAGATGAGCTTCTTATGTAGCTGGTTGGCTAGGCCGCAAATCTAGCGCACACTACTGGGCACGGCGGCTTTGGGGTGTTGGCAAGTTTTGAGAAGAAAAGAGTTGGACAAGAGTGCAATCGATGGATTAGAAAGATTATCAGAAAGGTACTGGAGACTGTTCGTGCTCTCAATGCCTATTCCTTGCGTGGACATCATCGTTGAGAAGCAATCAAGAATCCTAATGGGGTTTCGAGCAATAGACCCCTACAAAAACTTCTGGGCCCTTCCGGGAGGAAGAATACTCAAGCAGGAACATCCGGAAGACACGGTTAAGCGTGTACTAACGGGCATTAACATAACAGCTAGGATTAGAAGCCTAGTGGGGATATTCCCAATGAGATTTCCACGTCACCCATTGAAGCGGTATGACATTACGCTTTGTTATGGGTCAGAATGGGTAGTAGGGGAACCGAGACCCGACTCCGAGCTAGTAAGGTTCGGTTGGTTTCCTTCGAGAAGACTCCCAGCGCGAATAGGAGGGAACTACAGGAAGATGATTGAAAAAGCATTTTCGCGGAGAAACACGTAGGATCTCTATGTCTTTCACACTATGCTATAATAGCAAAGACTTCGTCTTTTGCTCAGATCTACCGTGGGCCGATTGAAAGAAGGAGGAACAGGGTGTATCACACCGTATTTTTTCTTCAACATGTCGCTAGTAATGTAACCTCTATCAAGAACCACGTGAATGGGCAATCCCTCATCTGGAGCAGACTTAGTTCTTGTCCTTGAGAGAGGGCAACTTGCGCACTCTTGAATGGCTCTCCTTGTTTTCTAGAGCTCAAACTCTCTGGAGCTGTTTCGCGCTTGTCAACCTCACGCCGCTCAAAGACTAGAGCAAGCGTCTCCTTGACTTCCTGGTCAGGCGTCTATTTTCTGATGGTGGGTGGCACGGCTATCGCCGTTTGGGTTCGTGTGACCCCTTTCAGGCTTTGGATCTCCTCAATGATTCTTCCGAGATCCTCCATTTTGATGAATTCTGCGAAGACTACAACGTCGAATTGCCCCGTTACTGCGTGTGCCATCTTGACGCCCTTGATTTCTTGGGATGCGTCGGCGACCTCCCAGAGTTTGCCTGGTTCTGTGTTGATTAGGATGTAGGCTTGCAAACTGTTTCCCTCCTCCTTCTAATCGTAGAGAGACGCTAAAAAATCAATGCTTGGATAGCGGATGAATACCTGTCCAAAACCTAGGCCTATACTCGTGAAGCGATCGCGAAGCCAAGACAAAGTATTTGAACCCAGAATAGAGGGAGAGGAAGGAGATACGCCTCCTAAACCTCGCATTGAAGGACGGTCCCAAGAAGGAGCTGCTAGCTACCCTGCAATCCCCGAATCCTCGCTAGTCACTGCTAGAGTGGCGGGCCCGCGGGGACTCGCACTTAGTTAGATGTGAAGCCCTTTTCTTCTTGTGGAATCTGCAAAATGATGCCGAGGACACTTTTCCTTCACAGGCATGGAAGCTGTGAAGAAACGATGAAAGTGCTAAAGATTTAAGGCTTCAAGATGATAATGATGATAAAGAGGGTGACTGAAATGGCTGTCAAGGATTTCGAGTGGATAGATCAACACTACTCGGAGCTGATGACGAAGTATCCAAACATGTATATTGCTGTGAGAGAAGGAAGAATCTTAGCTGCGCACAAAGAATTCGGCAAGGTTTATGATGAAGCAACAAAGAAGGCTGGCAAGGACTTTGTGACAGAGTACATTTTTTCCGGTGAACCTATTGTTCTCGAAGTTGACGTACAGAATTGCTGAAGCGCCGTTCAGAAGAGAAGTTGTAGAATCGGTTAAGAGAGTTTATGGTCTAGACATAGGAGCCGGCTGGATCTATAGAGTATTTGCATACCTCAGGATCAAGAATGGTTGGACAAGCCCCTTCAGAATGATCTATGACACAGGAGCTATGGTTTCTCTTTTGCCTTCAAGGTTTTACGACATCCTTGGAGTTGAGAAGTATGCTTCTATCAAGCTCATGGGAATATCTCCTGAGTCTGAGGTGACAGCAAGATTAACCAGAGCAACATTAAGACTAGAAGATATTGAAGGAAATAGATCTCCGGATATGGAGGCGTGGGTTGCCATAGCTGAAAGGGATGATGTACCTTTGATACTAGGTTTAAAAGACGTAGCCGATACTCATGAGCTGATCGTAAAGCCAAGGGAAAGGATATTTCATCTACAATTCTATTGAGAAGTTCTGGCGGAGAGGAAAAGACTTGGATAAAGTCTTTGGCGGGCCCGCAGAGTCTTGAACTTGCCTAGGCGAATTTTGTGGATTCGGGAAAATTGTGTGTGTTGCATTCGATCACGACGTTATCAGTACACCCGAAATAATCGAAGGATAGCAAGTCAATGATAGGAGTGCCGAAGATAAGACGTATACTTCACTTCAAGAACTGGGGGGGAGAAGAACTGCTGAGCCTTCTTAAGAAAGGGCTAAAGATCAAAAGAATCCCGATAGATACGTCAAGGCTCCTTCAGATTTCTTGCGCGTGCTTGAGTATTCTGATGCGATCCTCCTTCACCTCTATCAATGATCTCTCACATGCGGATAGCAGTATTCTTCCCGAGTCAGTAATCTCGTAGATTATGAAATTGCCTTCACGTCGCGCTCTGATCAGCCCTGCTGATTTCAGGTTGTTCAGGTGATAAGACAGTTTCGAGTCCGCGACCTTCACTATAGACTTGATGACACACACGCAAAGAGCCGTCACGGAGAGAGCATACAGTATTGATAATCGGACCGGATCCGACAATGATTGGAAGACGGCGCTGACAAGGTTCACGCGCCTCCTCGGAGGAATGTTGCGACCAACGCCCCTGAGTCCCCCAACCTCTTCCAAGCTATCGACCACGATCTTGGGTATCTCCATTTCTTCATCAACAAACAAATATGAGTTGCTACATTTCAATTTTTCTTGAAGGCAGAACACTTTTAAGGAAGCTTAGATATTTCAGGCAAAGTTGAAATGATGGGTGGAGAGAGACGTCTATGGAAAAGAAAGTGAATGTTGATGTCATCGGGCCCCATCCGCCGTGCCCTAGATGTACAACCGTGTTGAAGAATGCGGAGAAGGCTGCTTCAATGCTCAAATCCGAGAACATTGAAGTGACGATAAAGAAACTTGACATAGCGTCGAAAGATGTGGTCTCGAAGTACGGCGTCTTAATGTCGCCAGCGTTCGCTTTGAATGGAACTGTGAAGGTCATGGGCAGAATTCCGGATGTCAAGGAAGTGGAGAGGCTCATCAGGGAAGTGGTAAAGTAGCACTTGGGATACGAGTGTATGGCAGACAAGAAAGGAACGGCTCGAACAATAATCCTTCTCGCATTCATATTAGTTGTGTTCGGAGCGCTCGTCTACTCGAGGATTACGGCGTACTCTCTTGCGCCAACGATGAAACCAGCGGATTTTCACGGGCTTCCGATATGGTATGTCCCAATAGCGTACCTCACTGACTATTTTAGCCATGCATACATCTGTCTTACTTTCGCATTCGTTACCGCTGGACTGATCTACGAGTTCATTCCCAAAGAATCCATCACAAGATACATGAGTGGCCACAAACTGACAGGTTACGGTCTAGCTCTCGGAATAGCGCCGTTTCTGACCGTCTGCTCCTGCACAATGGTCCCTCTGTTTGCCGGGATACTGTACAGCGGTGCCGGCATAGGCCCCGCGATAACCTTTCTTTTGATGGCACCTTCATCCAACATTCTCGCTATTCTGATTACCGGAGAACTTCTGTCATGGGAGCTGGCGGGAGTACGCATCGTGGTATCAGTCGTCGTGGCGCTCGCAGCAGGAATCGCAGTCTCCAAGGCGCCTTGGGGTAAAGCTATTGAAAAAGAACATCACTCAACCGGTTCTACCTTAAGGACAACCGTGGCAGTGGTCAAGCCACCTACAGACGAGAGGCTCTTGGCATCGCTGAAGTTCGGAGGATACTTAGCCAAGCAGATCCTGCCCTACTTCATTCTCGGCCTCGTTGCCGTGAGCTATGTTGAAGCGTATCTTCCAGAACATGTTGTAGGCAACTATCTAACAGGAATCCGTGGAGTGCTGATCGCTTCGATTATGGGCGGCCCATTGTATACACCTACGCTTGTCGAGATCGTTATCGGCAGGGGATTATGGCAGCTTGGCATGTCCAAAGGCGCGTTGCTGGCCTGGCTTATGGGGCAACCATATGATGTTGCGAATGCCGTGGCGGTCTCAAAAATTGCTCGATGGAAAGTTGTCCTAACCTACATGGTCATAGCTTGGATGGGGAGTGTGACGTTTGGATTGCTGTACGGTGCGCTTAGCGGAAACCTGTAGAGACGGGATGGGGTGAAAAGCATCTTGGCAAGAAGGATCAGAGTGGAGGTGTATGAGGGCGATCCGTTTGAAGCGTCCTGTTGTGGCCCAGTGAGGATGTCTGAAGAATCGGTAGAAAAGCTTAGGAGAATGCTGATTGAAAGGAACGAGACGTTAAGGAAACTAAGAGAGAAGTTTTCCGGCGCACTTGATATCGAGAGAGACATTGTTAGTAGTCGCAGAGGTTTGATGAAGTATCCTGAACACGTTCGAAACGTCCTTTCCGAGAGAGGATGGAACTCGCTGCCATATGTATTCGTTGAGGGGCGGTTGGTGTCCGCTGGCAAATTTCCATCGTATGAGGAGTTTCTGGTACTGTTGAAGCCCTACCTGCAAAACGCAGCAACATGGAAAGTAGCATTAAATCATCCTGACAGAGGTCTCGCCGGTTGAAGTTTGTACAAAACAATCAAGTGCTGTTCTGTCT
>Ga0315310_10000110_pt1 | contig 55575 bp, 54 predicted proteins | sample TDP5_MG_FD_203630 | JGI IMG/M metagenome (GOLD analysis project Ga0315310, IMG submission 203630) | Freshwater sediment microbial communities from Lake Towuti, South Sulawesi, Indonesia - TDP5 | ecosystem: Environmental > Aquatic > Freshwater > Lake > Sediment | place: Indonesia: South Sulawesi...
AATTTGCTATGTTTTCAGCTTCCTCTAATACTTTTACCATTCGCCTTTTGTGAACTGCAACAGAAACAACTCTTCCGAAAACGCAGATAATGCTGAAGACTTGCTCAAAATGACTGGGGGTTGTTGTAGTGGACTGGGGGGGATTTGAACCCCCGACCTCCTGAGTGCAAGTCAGGCGTTCATACCAAACTGAACTACCAGCCCCTTCTTGCTTTTTATCGTTACAACCTATCTTCATTCTATCTGCTTCTTCGCCGAACAGATGGTTTATCCTTAAATTATTAAGATGTGGTTTTTACCTTAAATTAATATTTCCTAAACAACAAAAAAAGAGAAGGAAGGTTAATGTTCTAACAGCTCTTACGCAGCCAACATCACAAACTGTTTTGCGCCTGCGACTTTCTCTACTTTGACTTTGACATCGAATTTTATCCATTCAAAGACTTCTTTCTTAACCATGAACAAAGCGTATGTATCAGGTAATAGACAAAAAAGAGTGATGATTTTGTGTTTGTTTTTTGGTTTATGGCGGTGTCCAGTAGTCTATGTAGGCTGAGACGAAGGTTAGGATGTCGTCGTAGTCTATGTCTCCATCCTTGTCAAAGTCGCATGCTGGGTCCTTTCCCTGACCCGACCAGTATTTGATGTAGGCGTCAACGAAATAGACAATATCATCGTAGTCTACGTCGAAGTCTCCGTCAAAGTCACCTAGATACATAACTGGTAAAGCGTTTATCAAGTCGCCCTCAGTATAATTTCCACTGTTGTCTCTATCAATCCAAATATTGTATACTCCTATATCTTTAGACTCTGTGGGTGTCCAGAGATAGGTTGGCGGTAGATCGCCCCAGTTGTCAGTTCTGGCTGTGAAATTCGCTACTGCTTTACTTGGAGAATAACCTGACAAGGGTATATCAGATGGCATTAGATAAATGTCTGTATCCGTATTGTTCCGTAGTAGAGAAATATATGCACTCACATATATGTGCGCGCGCGCGGAAAAGTAATAGGGTAGGGGAATATAAGATTTCTCCTTGAGTTACTTTGGAAACCAAGGGAACCCTCATACACCTCTGTCTCACTCACCCTTTTCAAACAGCAAGTAGTGCTTGACATCTGTTCCATATCCAGTTGCTTGATAGGTATGGAGACGCCATCCCATCTCTTGCAAGTCCTTAATGTTCTTAGGGACATCTTTGTGATGATTAACTTGTATGCAAGTCCATTCTTTCAACCAGAAATCACCTCCTTTCAGACATGTGTAGCAGACTATTCTTCAAGTCGTCTTAAATTATTAATGCGGGGTCAAGCAATAGACCGAAGGGAGGGCTGATGCACCTACATGACCCAAAGAGAATCCACTAAAAGGTTGATAATCGACGTCTTCTTTCTAGCCGCCTCCTTGATACTTCTCATGGTCGACTTGCTCATAAGCCAAGACATCCTCTTAACCATAATCGCACTGCTCGGCACGTTCATATTCTCAACCAGAGTCGGCAGAGACGTTAGAAGACTGAGAACAAAATAAAAAGGATAATGCCGCTGCCTTTTTTTTAAGAGGCTCGGTATAAAAAGAAATTCTAAACCTTTCACTTTGCGCCTACCACAAAAACTTAAGCCGTTTTCCACCCCATAATGAACCCACAGAGGACAACAACTTGAAAGGCGTAAAGGAACTTGGCGAACGCAAGATAATCGACATTATTCTGAGCCAGCTTGAACCAATGCCCATCATGCCCATACCATTCGGCGACGACGCCTCAGCAATCGACATTGGAAGCGGAAAACTCGCCGTCATCAAGACCGACATGCTAGTGGGCAAAACCGATGTGCCGCCAAAAATGATCCTATGGCAAGCAGCCCGAAAGGCTGTGGTAATGAACATAAGCGACTTGGCTGCCAAAGGAGTCAAGCCGATCGCCTTACTCGCCTCGGTAGGAATTCCACGCGGTTTGAGAAAACAAGACATTGAGCAGATTGGAGAAGGCTTAAACAAAGGAGCACGAGAATACGATGCCTACATTCTCGGCGGAGACACAAACGAAGCATCAGACCTAGTCATCAGCTGCGCTGCATTAGGAATAGGAGAAAAGAGGCGCTTAATGCTCCGCAGCGGCGCCAAACCCGGCGACATCGTGGCAGTCACAGGTCCCTTCGGCAAGACAGCCGCTGGATTAAAGATTCTGCTTCAAAATCTCTCGACACCTTTAGGAATCAGGAAGAAGTTTATGGACAGCGTTTTAATGCCGCGTGCAAGGCTCAACGAGGGTTTAACTCTAGCTCAAACAGGTGCCGTGACAGCTTCAATCGACTCCAGCGATGGATTAGCCTGGAGCCTTCACGAAATCTCCAGAGCCAGCCAAGTGGGCTTCCTAATAGACGGGTTTCCAATCGCAGAAGAAGCAAAGCAACTCGCAAAGATGTACAAACTTGATCCAGTTGAACTCTGCCTCTACGGTGGAGAAGAATACGAACTCGTAGTGACCGTCAAGCCAAGGCTATGGAGAAGGGTAAGGGATAAGGTATCCTTAATAAAGATTGGACGCGTTACCAGAGAGAAAAGACTCGTTTTAAAGCTTGGAAAAAAAGCGGGTCCAATCGAGTCAAGAGGATGGGAACACTTTAAAACAAGCCTTTCAAAATCATAAACAAAGCGAGGTGATCTTTCTTCTTGGTCGAACCGTGTGACGCTGGCAGCCTACCATTCGTCGGCGACATCCAAAAGCTTTTAAAGGGCGCTTCCAGCTACGGGCGAGTCGTCAACGATTCAACCGAGTTTTTCGAGAAGAAAGTGGTGGACGGCTTCCTAGATAAAGTCGCGGCTGGCATTGACATACCAAATTACCCGCAGTACAGAGATATGATTCAAATGTTCTTTGACATGATTGAGGGCGTTGGAAAGATCAACGGCGGCTACATTGAAGCAGCTTCATTAACCCTGAAAGAAGATGGCGCTATTCCAGAAGCCTTAGCCATCCAAAATCGTTCACGGGAAATTTATGAAAGACTTGGAGAACCCTTCCAGCTTCGAATGTGTATAACAGGTCCCTACACCATGTCTTCGCTCTTCGCTTACAGAGACAAAGGAACATTCATTCGACTCGGCAACGTCCTAGCGCAGATAATTGAAGCCAACATTTTCAACAACAAGCAAGGCAGCATACGGCTTATTTCCGTAGACGAGCCTGTCTTCGGTTTTGTCGACGACCCATTGCTTGACCGTGGTTCAGAGGGCAGAGAAAACCTGCTTAAGGCTTGGGAAACCCTAACACAGAAGATCAGAGTAAAAGGAGCTGAACCTTGCCTGCACCTGCACAACAGCTCAGACGAGTTGTTCTGGGAAGCGAAAACCCTCAAAATCCTCGAGTCACACGTTAACGACCCATTGTATCAAGCCAAAAGAACCAAAGAACGCCTAGAGTCAACCGACAAGTTTCTGAAAGCAAGCATAGCCGTGACAGACTTCGACCAACTAATAAGAAACAATCTAATCATAATGTCCAAACAGAAAATAAGCGAGACAAGTATAAACGAGAAAATCGCCGAAACATGGAAAATCCTGAAAAAAGAGCAGATAGACCCAACGATTTTTGTTGAAAACATCGAACTTATGAAAGAACGGCTGGTCAAAATCATTCAACATTTCGGAGAGAACAGAGTCCCCTACGCTGGACCAGAATGCGGCTTAAGAAGCTTCCCAACATACGAGTCCGCCCTAGAATGCCTGAGAAGAGTGGCAAAAACCGTGAAGGGCAGCTAAAAAGATTAATTATTCAAGCTTGTCTCTTCGATTTAGAAGGCAGAGAAATGCAGGCATCAGAAGAACTGTTGCATTCACCATCAGTTCGAGAAGCCACCCTATACGAAAAACTGAGAAACCACAAGGTCAAGTGCGGTCTGTGCGAAAGAAGATGCGTCATTCATCCTGGAAACAGAGGCTTTTGCAAGACAAGATTAAACATGGACGGCGCGCTCTTGACCTTGATTTACGGTGACCTGAGCGCACTTGAAAGCCGCCCCATCGAAATCAAACCGTTCTTTCACTTTTGGCCAGGCTCCACTGCACTCACGTTTTCCACATGGTCATGCAACTTTGACTGCGTCTGGTGTCAGAACCATCATCTTTCTAAAGCTGAGCCCAACCCGACAAAGTCGAGCCATTTTTTTCACCCTGAAAAAATAGTAAACCTCGCCTTGCATCAGCAAGACGATGGACTGTGTGCCAGCTTTCAGGAACCAACCCTCTTAACCGAATGGGTCCTGCCTGTTTTTAGACTTGGAAGCGATAAAGGACGATACTCATGCTACGTTTCCAATGGTTACATGACGTTAGAGGCGCTGAAACTCTTGAAAGAGGCTGGAATGACTGGGTTAAAGATTGACGTGAAAGGAGACAAAGAAACCTACAAAAAATATTGCGGTGGAGCCGATGTGGAGAAGGTTTGGCGAAACGCCAAAGAAGCTAAGAAAATGGGTTTCCACGTGGAAATTGTCAACCTTGTCGTCCCAGGCGTGAATGATGACGAAGAATGCTTACGTTGGATAATTAAAAACCACTTAAAGACTCTCGGAGCCGAAGCACCGCTTCACTTTACACGCTACAATCCAGCCTACAAGTTTTCAAGCCCCTCAACCAAAGTTGAAGTTTTAGAGAAAGCCTACAACATGGCAAGAAAAGAGGGACTTACCTACCCTTATCTTGGAAACGTTCAAGGACACAAGTATGAAAACACCTACTGCCCAAACTGTGGTGATATGTTGATTCAACGTTACGGTTACACAATCACCCTATACAAGGTTACAGAAGACAAAAAATGCTCTAAATGTGGTCAACTCATACCCATAACAGGGCGACGAATAAGAAAATGGCAAACACTAGCTTAAAGTGGAAACCAACAACCGCTAGAGAGGCTGACGCTCCACCAAAGCCTTCTCAATTCTTTCAAGTCGCTTTTCGATAGCGTCCAGCCGGTCAAGTATCTGCTTCAGAGTTTTACCTATGTCTTCAGTTGGAATTGCGGGCAGAGGCGTTGGAGAAGGCCAGCCTACTTCTCCTGGTCTTTCAGGTCGCCTTGGAATAGGCACAGGAGGACGATAAGCTGATTTTTCTTCATCCTTACTCTTGCTCATTTCGGTTCAAGAACACTATTCAATCTGACTTTATTAAACCATTACTATTGCATCATTAACTTGGCTATACAGAAAAATGGTAATTACATTTAAAGTTTCTATTTATTCTCGAAAGGTCAAATATAAAAGCACGAAGCGTATTACCCTTTAATCTCGTGTCGCAGTTTCAAAATACGGGTGGAAGCCGTTTTTCGAGTTTCTGAATCATTTTACAACCCGTATTAGGGGCTGTTTCTTCTCTTCTTTACGCTTCTTTTCTTCCGCTTTTTTTCCACGTTTCTGCTTCTCTGTTTCGTCTTCGCCGACAACCCTTATCAATGGCTGTTTCTCTAGTCCTTCAATTTTTGCTCCAGGATAGCGCTGTTGGATATCGCGTCGGAGTTCCGTCATGTCGACGTTTCCATAAGTTTCCACTTTCACCACAGGCTTGCCTTTCTCGTCGCAGGATACGGACATGGAATAACCAGATCCGCTTTCGTCCTTAGTGTGTTCTAGTTCATTTCTGAAGAGGAAGCTGTCTTCGTCAAAGTCAAAGATGTCGAAGATTCCCCTTCTCTTTCGTTTGCGCTCAGACATAGCTACTCACTGTTAGGTTAGTGTTTCATGAATTTTTCCTCGTATTTCTTCAAGTGTTCGGCAGCCTCTCCGATATCCATGAACAATGAGTCTACTCTGTCCACGTCTTCCACGTTTACCTTTTCGTGTCCTAAGCTTCGCGCGTTCTGTGCTGCTAGACTCAAGAGTTGGACAGCGTAACGCAGTGAGCTTTTGGCTCCGACCTCGGTGAGCCTCTGCAAGGCTCTTTTTTCCAGCTTAACCTTCTCCTCTTCAGACCTAATGCGCAATATCTCTCGTATGCTGTCAGGATCATACTCTTGAGTAGCGATTATTACAGCCCGGTCGATTAGGTCTAGGGGGAAGCCCAACGGGCTCTTGACATCGGTTCCACGTATACGCGCCACGCCTCTGTTCGTAGCTAATATGATTATAGGTACAAGTTCGCTTTCCATGGCTCTGCCCAAGAAGCTGAAGGCTTCCAAGTCAAGAAGATGCGAGTCGTCTATGAACAACACGCCAGGGTGAATGAAAGCCTTACCCTCATCAACCAGTTCCTTAACCTGCTGGTCTACTGCCGTGCGTATTTCTGTGTCTATTTCCTTGCTTTCAGCGGCTCCGAAGAACATTGAGAAGATGCCTCCTCCAGCGCGGCTTCGAGCGTTGATTTCGTCCATGTCCGCTAAGGTCAGAGTGTAAACAAATTCCTTTTCTTTCATGACTTTTCCATCTGGACAAGGAATCTTACGGCGAGTGTCCACATCGTAGGTTTTGCCTTTCGCGCTTTCTAGGCTAAGTCCCAAGTTGGCTACCCGCCCAGATTCTGCGTCGATTTGAACTACATGCCCCTCTGAGATGCCTTCCTGGATTATTTGCTGGGCTATAGTGGCGCCTGCCTCGATTGTTTTCTCTTCGTCTGTTGTCTTCAATGTTAGTCGGATGCTTTCAGGCACCTTCTGATAGGGGTTGTAGGGATGCGGCGCCGTTTGAATGTCGGCGTTTATGACCTCACCCTCATACACCTTGCGCATTTCGTGAATCTCAACCCCGATGCACTTACGAATTGCTTCTATAAGCACCTCCGTCTTCTTGCGTTCACTACTGTAGATTTCGCTGCCACTCATCTGAATAAACGGAACGTTTGGACCCAATTCCCTAGAAACAGCCACAGCTATGGCGGTTTTGCCAGTGCCAGGCGGGCCAGCCAGTATTATGCTTTTTCCGCTGAGTTTGCCCTCCTTAATCATCTTAACCACTAGACCCGCAGCTTCTCTGGCTTTCTCTTGACCAACCAGCCCATCTTTCACTTTAACAGCGTTCATGTTCTCGTCTAAGCCTAAGCCTTTCACATGGGTATGAGCGCCTATCCGCTCGAACCTTCCAGCTCTTTTTGGTACTTCCTTGATAGTAGCCATAGATGTTTTCCATCCAAGGGAAATTTGACAAACGCAACTGATTAAAAACAAAAATATAAGCTTTTTAGTTGAAAACCACAAATGAATACAACCCTGTTCGAAAAACAAGGCGAAAAGACATTGCAAATCCGACGTAAGGTCCAAGCTGTAATCTTCGACGACGCTGACAATGGCTATGCCAAGAAGGTTCTAATACTAAAGAAAATTGGTTTTTCAGCCAAACGCTACTGTTGGCGGCTTCTCAAAGGTGGCATGAACGACGGTGAAACCGAAACCGAAGCCTTGCAGAGGGAGATTTTTGAGGAGAAAGGATTGAAAAAGGTCAAGATATTAGAATAGGTACACTCATACGAGTTTATTTTCAGAGGCGTCAAGCACAAAGTTTCAAGTTATCTAGTGAAGGCAGATTCAAACGAGTCTATAAAACTGCAGAAGGCAGAGGTTGCTGACTGCGTTTGAACAACAAAGGAAATGCCATTCAAATGCTAGACTGGGTCAACAAGAGAGAAGTTGTTAGTCAAGTAAAATGAAATCACTGATTCTGACACTTGTGTTCGTCATGGAAACTTCGGCTTGATAGCCTTGGTTGAGCACGCGTCTACACATTGTAGGCACATAATGCATTCAGGATGCGTGAACTTTTCCCATGGTTCATCTAAAATAGGAACTAGCATAGGGCAGGCTTCCACACAGTCACGGCACCCAACTCGGCTGCAACGCACTGGGTCCCGCCTCAAGCCCAAGAAACTGAAACGCATGAATAGCGCTGAGAAAGCGCCTTGAGGACATAGATATCGGCACCAGCCTCTGGGAATATACAAAACGAGGATCAGAGTCAGCGCTAATATGAATATCCGTGCCCAAAACAGTGCTGACACCGAGGCTATTGAGCTGAAAATTGTGCCAGCGTCAAAAGTTCCCTCTAACATCGGAAGAATGGCATAGCGGGCATCTAAAACCGTTAAAGGAATGACAGCAAACAGTGTGTCGGCTGGACTCAAGGCATTGAAGGGCGCAGTGGCGAAGACACCTAACGCTTCCCTGTAACCGCTTCCGATTCCAGCCAGAATTGACAACGCTAGTACGCCCGAGATTAACAGAGTGGCAGCTAGCACGAGGTATTTCACCTGAATCATCTCGTTGTGTGTGCGTGGAGAAACCATTGTATGTCTCTTCTTCATAACTCCGAGGATGTCTTGAACAAAACCAAAGGGGCAAACCCATGAGCAAAAGGCTCGACCAACTAGAACCGCGGCTATAAAGATTGAGGCAAGGGCGAGTAAGGGTGGAGTAAGTATATATAGCATGAATTGCAGGGTTCCAAGTGCATCGCCCATGGTTTTGGAAGGAACCCCGAGAAGCCCTGTAACGGGTAAAAGTATGGGCCATGGGCCTAGTCCAAATAATATGGCGTTTAAAAGGAAAAGGGAGAGCAATTGCACAATTATTCTCGGAGTCTGAAACCTAAGGAGTTTTTTTTTCACACGAACAAGTATTCCTTCTTCCCTTGCTGATCTGCCCTCTTCAATTTTCCGCTCTTTTTCTTGACTCAAACCGTTTCATCACCAAGTTTCAACGAAAATCGTTTGTGTATCTCTGAGCGTTGTTGTTTATGTTTTTAGAAACGTGAAAGGCTTAAGTTGCATATAAATCTTCAAGAAATACCAGTCCAGCAATGCGTTGACGAATAAACCATTGTTAATATACTTCTTTTGCCCCAAAAGAGCCATCTTTTAATGATTGCGATGCAATTGTTTATCTATAAAGGCTAAAAAAGAGATGGCGGTAAACAAGAGCTTGCAGGACTTCGTTTCAGGTCAACTCATACAGTTGCTGAAAAATCAGAAGTATCACTTGGTTGGAGCTCACTCAGCTGTCAAGCGTTGCCGATGGCTGCACGAAACTATGGTGAACTCACGCCCATGCTACAAACAGAGGTTTTACGGCATAAAAACACACAAATGCGTTCAGATGACGCCCACAGTTCATTACTGTAACATGCATTGCCATTTCTGTTGGCGGGCTCACAGCGGCGACAAACCGGGCCTGAAATGGGAGGAAACACACGCCGCGATGTGGGATGAGCCTGAAAAAATAGTGGACGATTGCATTAAGGCGCAGCTGAAGATTTTGACGGGTTACAAGGGTAATCCCAAAACCGATAAGCAAAAGTTTAGAGAGGCTCTAAGACCGGGTCACGCAGCCATAAGTCTCACAGGCGAACCCACACTCTATCCGCGCCTTGGTGAGTTGGTTAGGATTTTTCACAGGAGAGGTTTCACCACGTTTCTTGTTTCAAACGGAACCATTCCTGACGCATTAGCCAAGCTTAGTGAGGAACCCACGCAGCTTTATGTTTCCCTCTGTGCCTACGATGAAAAGTCGTTTCTGAAAACTTGTAGGCCGTTGTTTGCTAGGGCTTGGGAGAAGCTAAATGAAACACTGGGTTTGCTAACCAGTTTTAAGTGTCCAACCGTGCTGAGGTTGACCTTGGTGCGCAACCTTAACATGAGACATCCAGAGTTTTACGCGAGACTCATTGAGAAGGCGAACCCAACATATATTGAACCCAAAGCCTACATGCATGTTGGTTTTTCTCGACTTCGTCTTGGCTTTGAGAACATGCCGAGTCATGAAGAGATTCGAGGTTTCGCCATGGAGCTGGCTGAGGAAACGGGTTATAAAGTTCTTGACGAAGCACCTGACAGCCGCGTGGTTTTGTTGAGCAGGTTGGAAAAGGCTATTAGGCCAGCGTGAGGCTTCAGTAAACATCCATACGGTTGTGAACACTCTTGTCGTTGAAGAGCTTGTTAGGCAATATTCAGGAAGAACTGCGAAGACGAGAAGCCGTGCATGAAGAGGTTCAGCGGGACATGCGTCGAGCCACCCGCCTGTCTAAGCAGGCTATTTTATTCACGCATCAGGAAAGGTTCAAAGACGCCAAGAAACTGCTGAAGGAAGCGGATGGGCTTTTCAAAAAACTGCACTCTGTTGCGAAGACCTATCCTGACATGATTTATACGGGCTTGGTGGACGCTGCCTTCCAAGAATACGCTGAGGCACACACCCTTCTTGGTCTAGTTGAGGAAGACCGCTTCATCAGCCCAGAAGAGATTAACGTGCCATCGGTTGCTTATGTCTTAGCCCTAGCCGATGTAATTGGTGAGTTACGGCGGAGAGCCCTCGACTCCCTGCGCAAGGAAGACGTCAAAACTGCTGAAGGCTCATTGAGTTTGATGGAGGAGATTTATGTGGAACTCATGTCTATGGACGAAGCCTATATGTTGGTGCCTGGATTACGCCGCAAGAGCGATGTGGCAAGGCATCTTATTGAGACCACGAGGGGTGATATAACCATCGAAGCGAGAAGAAACTCCCTTGAGAAATGCATGGAAAACCTGGAAAAAATAGTCAAGCGAAGGATGAAGAGCTAGAGTTTTCCAAGGAATCAAAGCATGTATGGCGCTGGGTTTTCTGTTGAAGAGGCACATCAGATGCAACTACGCTTATCAAAGCATGTTATAAGAGAGGATAAACTTCCGGAGACTTTGCGTTATGTGACTGGTGTAGATGTAGCTTACATTGCTGACCTATCCATCGGCGCGGCAGTCGTTCTTGACTACAACTCTCTGTCAATCGTTGAATCGAGAAAAGCAAAGGTCAAAACACGTTTTCCTTACATCCCGACTCTGCTGTCATTCAGAGAGATTCCGCCAGCTCTCGCCGCGATTAGAAGACTGAAGACGCAACCAGACGTTTTTCTCATTGACGGCCAAGGAATTGCCCATCCGTATCGCCTCGGATTTGCGAGTCATCTAGGCTTGATCTTAGACAAACCAACAATTGGTGTGGCAAAAAGCCTTTTGTGCGGAGAAGTCGGAGCCTTGAACAAAGAGGGATGGGCGCCAATAATAGACAAGGGTGAAGTGGTCGGCGCGGCTGTTGCCCGTGAACGTGAAAAGCCAATTTTCATCAGTGTAGGTCATAAGGTCTCGTTGAAAAGAGCCATAGAAACCGTCAAGAATTGCACACGAATCTACAGAATTCCCGACCCCATTCGGGTAGCCCACGCAGTGGCTGACAAAGAAAAAAGAGATTTATTCAAGAAAGCTTCTTCTCGATAGTGTTCTAAATTGTAGTATTATGTGTTCTAAAGTGTAGTATTATATTTGACATTAAACTCAAGAGTTTTCAAGGCGTTTTGCCATGGTTAAACACATAGGTCGAATTGTCAGACACATTGCAGAGGCTTTAACCGCTTTTCTCCTTTTACTTATCCAGTATATACCCGTTGTAAGCTTTTGGCACGGTGTTATGTTCTTCCCATTAGCAGTCTACTTCTTTTCTTTACTTGCCGTTTCTCCAGAAGCTTTTTGGAATGAGGCAAATTTTTTGCTGTTTTTCGCAATATAATCTATTTGGTCGCATCGTAGCCTCATGTGGAATCGCTTTGTTCCTAGCTGCAAGTGTTCAGTTTTTAAGAAGACGGGGGACACTTGTCACGACGGGTCCCTATTCGGTTGTTAGGCATCCACAGTACTTGGCTATTATTATTCTAACGTTTGGGTATTCTTTTATGGTCATACAGGTAGCAACTCCACCTCATATTGAAATCGTACAAAAGGTCCTATTTGTCTGGTTGATTCAGGTACTAGGATACATCGTCCTTGCATTCTTTGAAGAACACTGTCTCTTACATGAATATGGAAACGATTATCAACAATACAAACAAAAAGTTCCCTTTATTTTTCCTGTCTGGCATCCGCCTAGAATTTCCGAACCAATTTTTTCCTTTATCTTATCCTTAATTTTTGTTTTTCTTTGCACATTGCTATTTATGTAGCAAGTTAATTCAATAAAAACTTGCCATTCAGCAAATGTTAAGGTAATAATTACGAACTAACAGCAAACATAAAAAAGCTTGGACTCTGGTTTAGTTTCTACAGAGGAAATCAAGCTTGCATCCACTTCTGAAAAAAGTTGTTGACAAAATCGGTGACAGGTCACTCAAAGACAAGGTGGCAGCCTTTATTGAAAATCCAACGATTGAAATAGAGGGAAGAATTTATAGGGGGCTACCCTTAGAAACCGCGCCTGCCGGCGCGTCTCACCATCACAGTTATCCTAGCGGCTTAGTTGAACACATTGCTTCCGCCACAGACATCGCGTTGGCGTTGTGCGACACCATAAAGCGTGTTTACGGTGGAAAGGTCAATAAAGACCTGGTTGTGGCGGGAGTGGTTCTTCACGACATTTTCAAGCCATTAACCTACGTTGAGAGGGAAAACGGCACCTACGGCATAGCGCCCATAGCTGAACGTCTTGACCACCTTACTCTAGGCGTCGCTGAACTCATCCGCAGAGGGTTTCCCCTCAATCTCGTGCACATTGTCGACGCACACATGGGCTGGCAACACGGGCCAATCGGACCGAGAACAGTTGAGGCCCTAGTTGTTCACTTAGCCGACATGGCAGACTCACGACTTAACGGTGAGGTCCTAAGAGCCGCTCAATACCTCCTCAGACAGGCTACGGGGGTGGAACTCAGCCGTATCACGGCTAAAGAGGCTTTTGAAGTCGTCAACGCAAAGACGCACCTGGGCTGGGAAGGTGTGCCCAAAGCCCTAGAGAAAATAAGAGGGCAACGCCTGAAAGCTCAGAAAAGATAGGGTGATTGAGGGTCTGTTTGTCTTCTTCTTTCCTGAGAATGATTCCTCTTAGAATATTCTGTCCACGGCCTACACCTATTCTAAAAAGCTTTAATCACCACAGACGCTGTCATATCTGTGGGCCCGTTGCCCAGTCAGGATTAAGGCACCGGCCTTCGGAGCCGGAGAACCAGGGTTCAAATCCCTGCGGGCCCGCCAATGTTTGGTAGCACGTTTTTCGAGGTCACGGTCAGACGAAAATTTTACGCCCATTAAAACTTGTCTTTATGATACTTGTGACGTTCATCTGAAGCCAACTTTTTCAGGTCTTCTTCTCCTTCAGTGTAACCCGAAGCAATAAGCAAGTCGCCCGCCTCGATCACAGTTTCAGGTCGGGGGCGTATCCATGCGTCGCCTCTTTTAACTGCTAACACCCACATCCCAGTTTCTTCGTGGATTTGCGCTTCCTGCAAGCTCTTGCCCACTAAGGCTGATTTTTTGGAGACATGCACATGCGTCACTGTTTCTTCTGCCTCTTCGATAGCTAGTTTCAAGACTTGATGAGGTTCCAGCCCTCTCAAAACAACGCTGGCAATTTGTGCTGCCGCATCTGCAATCTTCTCTGTCACAACCCCAAGCCTAATCAACCCAAGGAAGTTCTTGGACTCCTCTGGCTTGATGCACCTCGTCAAGACGAAAAGCTCGAATTCGGTGTGCAGGTTATCCATACGTCCCTCAAGAGTCTGAACCTCCTGTGCCAATTCTTTGCTGTTGAATAATATAGAAGAGTATGCGAGGTCCATCATCAACTCCGAAGTGTCCTTCAATTCGACCAGCATATCGATGATTTTCTTAAACGATTCATCAATAACCATTGTCTTTATCCCTCCAATGTCTGCAGGGTTCCTTCTGCAAGCTTTTCAAACTCTTCTACGCCGCCTGGGGCGCCCCTCGCAGTAATTATGTCGCCTTTCTTTATCATTTCCTCTTTTTTCGGGTTGACTATCAACTCTTTGTCTCGTCGAATGGCGATTATGTCTACACCCATCTTAGCAACTAATTCGAGTTCTCCGATACGTTTTCCAACAAGAACAGAGTTGGGCTTAGTCTGAACTCGAGTCAACCGTTCTTCCATTTTCTTGAAAGCCTCAAGGATAATTGGGTGAATGCCAATTCCGCGCAGAACAATTGTGGCTATATCCCCGGCGGCGTCAGATATTTTGTCGGTGGCAGCGGCTACAACGGTAACTCCTACTAACGACTCTGCGTCTTTTGCATCTCTAGCTGCTAACATGGCACTCATGTCTAAAAGATATGCTAGAGAGTCAACTCGCCTTTCTAGTTCGAGAACCTCCTCGGCGAGAGGCTGACTGTTGAAGAGTGCAGCAGAATACGCTAGGTCAATCATCAATTCAGAGATGTCTTTCATCTCGATTAAGAGATCTCTAACTGGCACAGGTTTGTACTTGATTTTTTCTAATCGAGTCATCCGATGAAAACTCCTAAATGACAGCACACAGCCATCTCACTACATAAATACACACTTTACAAATATCTTTTGTTCTAAGATTTCCAAGAGAATCTCTTAGAGCACGGAAACCATTTTATAAATGAAAGCCAAAAGAAGTCAGTCAATGCTTAGGTGAAGGAGATGCAGAACCCACGGGGCAGTCAAGATGACCCGTGTCAAAAAAATTGTCCAAGAAAACCCATTTTCCATCGTCTTTATGAGCGGCTGCATTGCAGCGGGTTACTCCATAACTAAACAATTAGAAGCATTAGAAGCATTATTGAAAGCAGTTACGCCACAAAAGTTTCGGAGGATTCGCGCTGACTTCTTTTGATATAAGTCTTAGAAGGCTCAGCAGGACCTTCAAAGAGTCATTGATGGCGTATGCCTTCAATCTATTCGGGATTGTTGCTGGAACCACGGTGGCGCTTCAATTAGGACTGTTTGTCCGTGCTCCTTGGGCAATCGCCGTCTACCCTGCGATGATTAGTGCAAGAGGAGTGATAGGTGGCTTACTTAGCGGTCGCTTAAGCACTGCGTTACATATAGGTACAGTGAAGCCTCGTTTCTTCGGCAACACAAAGAGTTTTTACTCATTACTCAACGCCGTTGTTGTTTTGACTTTAGAAACTAGTGTTTTGATGAGCGTGTTTGCCGCACTATTTGGAAGTTTTCTATGGGGCGCAACACTAGAGGATTTTGTTAACATTCTAGGCGTGATTTTGGCAACAATGACTCTTGCGTTGGTTATTGTTTCCCCACTTACAATTACAGTCTCTTGCCTCTCCTTTAGACACGGTTTGGACCCAGACGTAATTCTTTATCCAGTAGAGTCTACAGTTTCCGACCTTTTCATAACACTCTGTTACTTTCTGGTGCTAAATCTCTTCTTCACATATGGCTTTGCTGGACAATTCGTGATTGCAATAATGGGTTTGGCTTTGCTATTTAGTGTTGCATACATTTTGTCTAAGCACATAAAAGAGCCAGAATTTGTTGAAACAATTAAGGAGTCTATTCTCACAATGGTCCTAGTCGCCTTTATCGTTAATGTAACAGGATCAGCCCTTAGCAGAATCAGAGAGAAATTTGGAGACAGACCTGAAATCTATACCGCCTATCCAGCGCTGATTGATACTATAGGCGATGTTGGAGCAGTCGTGGGCTCAACACTAACCACCAAACTTGCCCTCGGCACGCTCAAATCATCATTTTACGCAGTCAGGAACCATGCAACAGAGATATTCGGTGCTTGGGCAGCCTCGTTAACTATGTTTATAATATACTCTGTACTGTCGCTAGTCATACAGGGAATGTTCTCGCTAAGCACCTTCATAACCTTCACGGCTTTGTTGTTCACCGCCAACTTGATGGCGGCATCGGTAATAATCATTGTTTCCTACACGGTAGCTCTCCTTACCTTTAAAAGAGGCTTAGACCCTGACAATTTTGTTATTCCCATTGAGAGTTCACTCGCAGATGGCATAACAACAATTTCTCTACTTGTTGCCCTGAGCATATGGGGCTAAAAAAAGCTAATGATTGAAAAGTTAATCATTTAAGGCTGAAAAGACTCACTGAACCTCCAGCGGAGGAGAGCTGACCAGTGGAACTCAACTTGGTTAGGATAGATGTGCCCAAAGACTGCAACGTGGTCTTAGGAACAGCCCACTTCATCAAAACAGTTGAAGACCTCTACGAAGCCTTGAGGAACGCTGTTCCCGACATTAAGTTCGGCATTGGCTTTTGCGAAAGTTCTGGACCCTGCCTAGTGAGGCTGGAGGGCAATGATGAAGAACTGAAAAAGCTGGCGTCTCAATATGCCTTAGAGCTGGCTTGCGGACACGCCTTCATAATTCTCATGAAAAACGCCTATCCGATCAACGTTTTAGACAAGATTAGGCATGTGCCCGAGGTCTGCACGATACACGCTGCAACCGCCAATCCACTCGAAGTTATTGTAGCCGAGAGTGAACAGGGAAGGGGAATCTTAGGCGTTATCGACGGCATGAAGATTAAGGGAGTTGAGACCGAAGACGATGTTAAAGCTAGGCGCGAATTCTTGAGAAAAATCGGTTACAAGCTGTGAGAAATCATTTTTTCAACATACTTAGAAAAGCTTATTTTGACTTTGTCTAAAATAAATGAGAAATTGTAATTCCGATTAAAAATCTGAGTATAATTAGAAAACACATGTTGGGAGAATACTTGGGATCATCTCACGCGCGCACTCCGTCCGCATGGGGGCTTCCACGCCGAGAAAAACCCAGACTTCTTCATTTGTTTACTGGATTGGTGGTTGCAGCTTCTTCATACACCCTCCTATTGCTTAATTTCAGGAACTTATTGATGGATGCAATTACACGAGTTTTGTCGAGTGGGCAGATTTCCGTGGCGAGCTCTGTCAATTCAGATACACCAGTGCTTACTGTGCAATTACTAGATGGTTCAAAATTGGAATTAGCCCTGACGTTTCAGCGATCGGGGCTTGTTTCGATCACAGTTTTTGGCTTGTTAATTCTTCTTCTAATGTTTCCTCTAGAAGGGTCAATCTGGCGCAAAATAGTTTGGTTGGAACTCGGCTCTATTATGGGTTTAACATGGAGCTTTATTCGATTGTCTATCACTGTTCTCTTAGCCTACAACTTTGGCGCCGGCGTCTTCGGTATTGTTGAATTTTTCACAGGACCCTTCACGGATTTCTTTTGGATAGTATCGGTGTGGTCTCTTGGTTTGTCAACACTCATTTCGGCAAAAAATAAAACGGTGCGTAAAAAAAGATGGTTTTGATTCTTTACTTTACCTTTATGCTTCTTGTTGTGGTTATGGTGTTTTATCTGGTGCGACATTACGTCTTTTCGCTCACCGCCTTGTATTACCAAAGAGGACAGTCGCATTATTCGTTGCATGGCTTGAGTTATAGACCAACGGTTTCGATATTAATACCTGCCCGAAACGAGGAATCAGTTTTAGGCAGACTTCTGCACAGAATCACAGAGTTAACATATCCAAAAGACAAGATGGAAGTGATTGTGATAGACGACGCCTCAACAGACAACACGGGCAGAATTGCCGAAGAGTTTTCCGAAACCTACGACTACTTTAAAGTTGTCCATAGAAACTTAAGTTCAGGAGAAAAAGGCAAGTCTATCACGCTCAACGAAGGACTCAAACATGCCAATGGCGAAATTGTGATTTGTTTCGACGCCGACTATTATCCTCAGGCCGACATTCTGGAAAAGCTGACGGCCTTTTTCGTTGACCCAGAAGTCGGTGCAGTTCAGGGTAGGGTAACAGTTCTTAATGAGCACTCAACTTGGGTTTCAAGGCTTGTTGCCTTGGAGCGAATTAGCGGCTATCGCGTTGACCAACTGGCTAGGGACGACCTAGAGCTGATTCCACAATTTGGTGGAACCACGGGTGGCTTTAGACGCGACTTAATTGAATCTTTGGGCGGCTTTGACACGGCAATGTTAACAGAAGACACCGACCTTACCTTCCAAGTTTATTTAGCTGGATATAAGGTTCGATATGTGAACGAAGCTGAATGTTACGAAGAGGCTGTTGAGAACTGGGGGTCTTATTGGCGTCAGAGGCACAGATGGGCGAAAGGTCACATGCAGTGTTTCTTCAAGCATTTTTTGCCGCTTTTGAAAAGCAGAAATCTCCGGTTCAGAGAGAAACTCGACGGTTTGCTGCTGTTAAACGTGTACTTCGTTCCAGTTTTAGTGTTTTTGTCTTGGCTTTTAGGAGCAGTGATTTTCTTTGCTTGGCCAACGAATTGGTTTGAGTCGATTTGGGGTTTGCTTCCAATCTTCGTTTATAGTAGTGTCGGAAACTTTGCGTTGTTCTTTGAAGTGGGCGTTGGCGTCTATCTGGATAGAAGAGTGCGGATATGCTGGCTCATCCCACTTTTATTATTGTCTTATGTCTTAAACACCCTTATCTGCATTAAGGCTTTACTTGACCTCGCCTCATCAAAGATTGTCGGCAAGAACGAGCATGGTTGGGCTAAAACGCATCACAAAGGGCAGGATATAGAATGTTTCTAGATCCATTTTTTTTGACATTGATCTTACTAACTGCTAGTTTAGGCTTTTTTATTCTTCTGATTTTGCCCTCCATTATTGAGATCAGAAAGCCTAAAGACAGAGAACCTCGCAGAATGCTGAGAACACCTTTACAAAAAATAATTAGATCCTATTCTAAACCGGTTTCTATCTCAAAGCCCGTTTCAGTTGACCACTTAATCGCAGTTAAAGATCTGCAAGACTTTCTGAAAGAAGTTGGGGTGAAAACCCACAGAATTGGCCAGGACACCATTCGCATTTTCGGTGACTTCTCGTTTCCGCCAAACCTCGAGATTTTTGACAACCTTGTAGTTGAGGGCGCCTTCACTGTTGATGACCGATGCGTCTTTAATGGAAGTGTTAAGGCTAAAGGAAACGTGTTCATTGGGAGCTGCGTAGTAATAAAGGGAAATCTGCTTGGAAGAGGAAACGTGGAGATACACGATGAAGCGGTGATCGGCGGCTCGGTTCATGCTGAAGGCTCGGTGAGGCTGGGTGAAAAGGTGTTTATAGGATCGTCAGTAGTAGCGGACGGAGACGTTGAGCTTTATGAAAACTCTGAGGTTCAGAAAAATATAATCACAGAGGGCGTCATAAAAGTGCGGAAATGTCCCGAGCTGGATTTTCCCACAAACATTGAGGATATTGGTTGAAAAAAGAAAACCCTTAAAAGAACGCCTAAAGACTGAATAAACCAAGGGATAAAGAAATGCCTACGCATGGAAGCCTTTCAAAGGCGGGAAAGGTTCGTTCCCAAACTCCCAAGATTGCACCAATTGAGAAGAGGAAACCTTCGCCTAGGATGCGTTCTCGACGCAATTACGAGAAAAGAATAATTTTGCAGCGCAAGTCTGGGCAAAACTGGGTATAAACCGCCTATTGATGAAAGGTTTGTAACAGACCTAGCCCCTCTAGGTTTCTGCATTCCAAGAATATATGGAGCCAAATAATGTCTCTTTCAATTAGAGGAAGAATCAATGCGTATATGATGGAAATGGAGAGATGTTCTTAAACACAAAACTTCTGATTGTTAATTGGTTTTCTATGTACTGTATCGAAGATTGCCTCATATTACACCCGTTTCAGCCTATCGACTACTGGACGGCACCATAAAACAAAAACCAAAAAACAACCAATAACAAAAAAAGTGCAAGGAGCATGTAGGTTTGTCTCTGCCCGAGCTTGGATTCGACACGGTTGTTGTTCGTTTCGGCGGAGAGATCGGCATCAAGGCTGAGTGGACTAGAAAACTGTACGAAAGACGCTTAATCACCAACATTAAGGCGACACTGAAGCACCACACCATCTCATACACAGGATTCATCAAAAAGTTCGGTCGACTCTACATCAAAACCACTCAAGCCCAAGAAACAGCAGAAAAACTAAGCAAAGTCTTAGGCATCACTTCGCTATCCCCAGCCCTTGAAACTACCTCAAACCTAAAGAACATATTAAACGTCGGCGTCCACCTCGCCAAGTTAAGGTTCAAGAAGGGGAAAAGTTTCGCCGTGCTCTGTCGCAGAGTTGGAAAGCATCTATACACAAGCCAAGACGTTTGTCGACAGGTCGGACATAGCATACTCACCCAACTTCCCCAACTGAACTTGCGAGTTGATTTGTCTCACCCAAAGCAAGTCCTACACATTGAAGTTAGAGAAGACAAAGCCTACGTGTTCACAGACACCATTAAAGGAGTAGCAGGATTACCACTCGGCACCCAGCCTAAGGTTGTCTGCTTGCTCAAAGGCGACATATCATCAACAGTAGCCTGCTGGATGACGATGAAACGAGGCTGCCCACCCATACTGGTTTACTTCGAAAATGGTGCGTTTGGCAAAAAGCTAGGTATTAAGAGGGTAATTGACACCGCTCAAAGATTAATGGACTGGTCAACAGGATTTCCTAGAAAACTGTGTATAGTAGAATATAGTCAAAGCTCTCAGAGAATCGCCCACAAATGTCCACTGGAGTTGAGGGATTTTTTGTGTAAACGCATGATGCTTCGCATTGCTCAACACATAGCCGTAAAAGAAAGCGCTGAAGGCATAGTCACAGGAGACACTCTTGGAAAAAAAGCAACCCAAACACTGCACGCCTTCAGAATACAAGACGAAGCAGTCAGAGAATATCCAGTCCACAGACCTCTAATTGGGTTAGACACAAAGGACATCAAAGAAATAGCCCAAAGAATCAGCTTGGAGAAAACAAACCTTCGAGAAGTGAAAAACAAGAAAGCCATCAAAAAAACGCAAACAACTGCCATAAATCTCGAAGACATCAAACAGATTGAAAAAGAACAAAGCATTGAACAAATAGCAGAAGATGCCCTCAAATCAATTAACATTTTAAAATTCTAACTTAGCCTAACTAACACGCTCACTTACTCTTAAACCACCTTTGAAGCCTTTTCTCTGTTGTCATGTCAAGCGCTGATACTGTGGTCAGAGTGTTCCCCACACTGGAACATAAGGACCTCCCCGTAATCTAGGTCATCGAAGCAACCATGAGACTCTGTCGATATGCCCCCGAAAAAGCCTTACCAAAACTCACAAAACTTAATCAGAGAGAACTGGACTTTCGCTTGTCTCGTTTGGGCAAGCTTGGCTTACATGGACATCTAAAACAACCTGACACCAGTTGGGTCCCGTTGCCCGAACAACACGCCCTAAAGAGATAGTGAACTCGACACCTAACCTGCGCAGCTTCTCAGCGACTTTTGCTTTTACTTTTTCTACAGGGTCCTCCTCTTTCGATGCGTGTTCAAAGTCGTAATAATGTATCCACCCGCCTGTGGGTTTCAAAGCCATAACCGCGTAGTCAAGATACTCATAAGCTTTCTCGGGCAGTGGCATCACAACACGATCAGATACGTTTATTAGGCGTTTTGTTATGACTTGTTTCGCGTCGTCTAATATTGGAACAACATGGCCTTGAACCCTGTTGAGCCTAATGTTCTCTTGCATGAATTTGAAGGCGGAAGGGTTCATATCGATTGAATACACAGTTTGTACTCGGCCATGCTTAGCCATTGTAATAGAAAAGCAACCTACACCCGCGAACATGTTCACAACGGTTTCATTTGGCTGAGTCAACCTAGCAATGCTCATTCTTTCAAAAGATAAGCGTGGAGAAAAGTAGCATGTCTTTAAATCAACCTTGAAAACGCAGCCAAATTCTTTGTGCACGGTTTCAGTTTTCTTTTCTCCCTTAACCCATTCGAGTTGACGCAATCGGAAGTCGCCTGAAACGCCACTGGCTTGACGCAGAACAGTTTTTACGTGACTGTGTGCTTGCATGATGGCTTCTGCAATGATTCGGCTTTGAGGCTTAAGCTTTTCTGAGGTTTTGATAACTGCAATGTCACCAATGATGTCATAGGATTTGACTAGGCATCCTAGTTCTTTAGGATGCAGCTTTTCTTTCAGAATATACTTTAGGTTTTTCTTCATGGGTTAGCCTTCGAAAAGCGTGTATTAGTCAGCAACAACCTTTCGCTCCAGCCACGCAGTTACACGTTGAAGTTTTTTGGGCAGATACTCGCCCACAAGTTCTAAATCTTGTTTTTTTATGGCTCTCAAGGCGATCAAAGCAAGGAAGTACGATAATGAACCGATTATAATATAGACTGGGAGCTGATGCAAGCGAATAACAAGGAACTGGTATGGATCGGACGATAAAAAGTTTCTCATTAAATCAAGGGCGACGATTACAACAACCATAAAAGCTGAAGCAGTGGAAGCCTTCCATAATGCATCTTTGTCAAATGAAACGGAGATGTAGCGTGTTAAGGCGTACAGAGTAAGTGTTACGCCGATTATATAAGCGATGGTTCTTGCCCAAGCCGTGCCAACCATACCTAAACCCATGTAGGCTAGAGTGAAGTAGGACAGCAGGATGCTGATGCTCACTGAGACTATGGATAAGGCAGACACGATGCCTGTGCGTTCCAAGGTCATTAGTATCGAGCTTACAGCTACTCCCAGAGTCCCGACTAACGCACCTATACATATGATTATCAGCGGGTCACCGGCTTCGAAGTATTGCCATCCCGCAAACAAGACTATTGCGGGCTTGGCTAGTGTCGCCATCCCTACGATTAATGGAAAGCCTATGAGTACTGAGTAGCGTGTGGAGACACGGAAAGCATCCTTTAAGCTGTTTACACCCTTTTGTGTATATAGCTCTGATAGTTGAGGGAAAAGGGCTGTTATAATGGAGTTTGAGAACAAGCTTGGAATCACTGAGGCTCTTACGGCGACGTGATAGATTCCAAGTATTCTTTGTGCCTCTTCGCCTGTGCCAAGCAAACTCATATAGGTAACCAAAAGGAGTTGGTCAATCCAGCCCAGAAAGAAAGCGAGGCCGCCCGAAATGTAGAGGGGGAAGGAGAAATGAAGGAGAGGCCGAATGGGATAGGGCTTTCCTAGAATACCGAGATGCTTGGCCGTCAGGATTAGGCTGACGACTGAGGTTATAGCAAGTCCTACAAGCCAGCCGACTACTACGGCATAGAGGCGCCAGCCAGCGAGGAGAAGGTAAGTACCCACGGACGAGTGAATAAGAGTGTACGAGAAGCCCATGGCTGCAACCTCTTTCATCTTTTGTATACCCTGCAAGAAGCCCAAAGCCTCGATTTGGACGATGGTGAATACAGAGCAGATTGCAACGAGGCGAATCAGAAGGGCGAAGGTGCCAGTGCCGAAAATTAACAAAGATATCCATTCCGCTGGAATAAATAACGCCAAGAATACAATTACTGAGACCAGCAAACCCGTCTGGAACACTCGGACGACCACAGCTTTGGCCTTCTCAGAGTTGCCCTCAGCAAGGTGTTGGGCGATGTATTTGACTGCAGCAGATGGCAGAGCAAAGGTTCCAAAAATCTGAAAAAATGACAAAACGAAGGACAGAAGAGCGTAAACCCCCATCTGCCATTGCTCAGAACTGTCAGAAAAAGTGTGAGCGAGAATAATAAAGTAAACTAGACCTATAATGACGCTTAAGAAGCCTTGAATAAAGAGGTAAGTGGCGCCGCGAGCAACGCGAGTGGTAGGACGCAAAGAACTCATTTAAACCTTTCACCTTACCTGATGAACACAAGGGATAGATACAGCATCTAATAAAGTTAAGCGCAAATTAGCGATTGAGAAGCGTCTTTCACTTCAAAATCTTACTTATTTCTTTCACTACATAGTCTATCTGAGATTTTGTTATTGTGGGATAGAGTGGCAATGACAAAATTTCTTTGTACACCTGTTCAGCGACTGGAAAATCACCCATTTTGTGGCCAAGTGTTTTCTTGTAGAATTTTAGGAGATGCAAGGGTGTGTAGTGTACACTAAGGCCTATGCCTTTTGTTGAAAGTTTTTTGTATAATTCATCTCTGTTTATTCTGTGCTTTTTTTCGATGATTTTGACGACATATAAATGGTACATATGCGTTCTATTTGCAGCCTCGTAAGGCGGAATAACTGCGTCGACTTCCTTAAGTTTTCGGGTGTAATAATGAGCAGCTTCAATGCGTTTCCTATTAATTTCATCAATCTTTCTTAGTTGCAAAATACCCAATGCAGATTGAAACTCATTTAGTCGATAGTTGTAGCCTAAATCCACAATGTCGTAATACCATGTTGTTGACTTCTCTCTCTCAAGTGCCCCTTTAGTCATTCCATGTTGTCTTAAAATTTCGATTTGTTTTGCTATTTCGCCATCGTTTGTGGTTGCCATGCCTCCTTCAAACGTTGTGATTATCTTTGTTGGATAGAAGCTGAAGCATCCTATTACACTTATACTTCCAGTTTTTTGACCCATGTACTCAGCGCCTAATGAGTGGGCGCAGTCTTCGACAACTGGGAGGTTATGGCATTTTGCAATTTGCATTATCTCCTTCATGTCACATGGCTGTCCACCATAGTGAACAACTATTATTGCCTTGGTTTTTTCGGTTATTTTGTCTTGGATGGCTTTTTGGGAGATATTGAATGTTTTTTCCTCTATGTCTGCAAAGACGGGTTTAGCGCCTACAAAAAGTGGTGCGTTAGCTGTGGAGGCAAAGGTTAAGACTGGAACTATAACTTCATCTCTTGAACCTATGTTCAATGCGCGCATAGCCAAATGCAACGCTGCGGTGCAGCTGTTAACCCCAACCGCATGTTTTACACCCACATATTTTGCGAAAAGGTTTTCAAACTCTTTTGTCTTAGCTCCTCCAGTCAGCCAGCGAGAGTTTAAGGTTTTGAGTAATGCTTTCTTGTCTTTTTCGGTGATCAATGGCACAAAAAATGGAATTTCTCGCTTCACTTCTTATCGACCAAGTTCTATAAAGTTGGAGCCTCTATTAGTATTGTGTTGATCCATATCCTATTCCAACGTATAAAAAGCCGTGTTTTCTCGCTTCTGTAGCTTTTATTGTTCGCCTGCAATCAACGATCAAGGGTTTTTCATTCATTAACTTCTTAATCTCTTTCAGATTGAGCCTTTTGAATTGTTCATGGTCGGTTGCTATCAATACGCAGTCTTTTCTCCTGACCGCTTGAATGGGATTTGTGGCTTTTTTCGCTCCGAAGGTTTCTCTGCTATATGGGTCATGAACAACGACTTCGGCTCCTAAGCTAATTAACTTGCGCACTATTATCTCTGCAGGACTGTTAGATGCATCGTCTACCTGTGCTTTGTATGCGACTCCGAGAAGGGCTATTTTCGAGGTTTTTATGTTTTTGCCTATCTCCTCAAGTGCTCGAACAATTAGCTTAACCGTTTGATTTGGCATATCTTCGTTTAATTTCCTTGAAGGCAGTATAACACGTGATATGAAGCCCTGTTCTTTAACGAAATGCATAAGTAAGTAGGGATCTTTTGTTAAGCAGGGTCCACCCACACCACAACCTGGGTTATGTATTTTGACTCTGGGGTGTGTATTCGCAATTTTTACCACTTCCATGACGTCTACGCCAACTTGGTTGCATATCAAAGCTAACTCATTCGCAAAAGCGATGTTGACATCTCTGAAGGTGTTCTCTGCCAGTTTCGCAACTTCGGCACTCGTAGAATTAGTGATCAAGACCCCTCCCTTCGTTACTTTCTTCAACAACTCAGCCGCAACCTTTGAACTCTCCTCGTTGAAGCCGCCGACGATCCTTGCGTTTTCAATAAATTCTTGTATGGCTCCACCAGGCGCTGCCCTTTCAGGACAATGAGCTAGCCAAAAATCCTTGCCGCATTTCAGCTTACTCTCTTTCTCAAGTATTGTAGCTACTAAATTTTTAGTTGTGTCTGGGGGTATAGTGCTTTCAACAATTACAAGTTTGTTCTTTGAGAGGTTCTGACCAATAGACGTACATGCCCTTTGAAGATATGTCAAATTGGGTTCATTTTTTTTGGAGAGAGGCGTCTGGACGCATATTATTATTATGTCAGCCAATCTTACTGCCTCGGAAGTATCGATGGTAGCCTTAAGCATCCCGATCTCAACTAGTTTTTTAGTAAGCTCTTTGGCGCCGGGCTCCTGTGAGCGGATTTTTGATGAAGAAATCGCTTTAACGATGCCTTCTCGGTTGTCAGCTCCCATCACGCGATATCCTGCGTTGGCTAATACTAAAGCGATAGGTAAACCTATTCGTCCCAAGCCAACGACCGCTATGCGAGCACTTGTTCTTCTTATCTTTCTGATTAGTTCTTCTTTCACAATAAACCCTTTCCAAGTTTATGCTAGATTAATGTATTCTTTTTTTAATGTTGATTCACTTCTTGGCTATTTATGCTTATCACAAACGGTGTTTATGAATGACAGTTTTTCTAATTGGGCAGCTTTATGAGAAATAGATGATTAAGACTCATTCATGCTTGCTGCAAAAACGCTGAAAGACAGCGGCCAACTTTTCCGTCAACTTCTTTCTGTTGTATTTCGAAATATCGCTTTCCACTGATTTGAGGTTTGCTCTTTCCCATTTTTGAAACATTTCGAAAATTGCTTTCTTAATATAGTTTATGTCATTGGGAGGTGCGATGATTCCTGTCTTTGTTGACTTTATTAGATCTTTGGTAGCTCCACACGGCACAAGTGCAAGCATCGGTCTTTTTGCACCTAGGTATTCGAATACCTTTCCAGGAATCATGAGCGGTCCTATTTTTTCATTGTATGATTCTTCCGCAGCGATTACAATGAGAAGGACATCGGAATTTACCATAAGTTTCAAGCTTTCTTGATGGGATACGTAACCAAGGAGTTTCACCACATTTTGCAGTCCAAGTTCTTTTACTAAGTCAGCAGTCTGTTTATTCGGAGGGCCTGCGAACAGCACTTGGATTTTGCTATCGATATCCTTTTTTTCCTTGATCAGTTCTCTAAGTGCTAATAAGAAATGTTTGCCTGTCCGTAATCCGTAGAGAAATCCCGTATATGTAATTGTAAACTTCTCTTGAGCACTTCTTTTTAAGCCTTCGAAGTCTTCTGGATCGAATCCGTTTGTTATGACTGCGCATTTCCCTTTCAAGAGTGGGTATTTTTCAATCAACCTAAGCCTCATAGGCTCGGTGGTTGTGATTATGTAATCAGCAGACCGTAAGACGGCTTTTTCCATTATCTCTTCTATTTTTTTATGAAGTACTGTTGGATATTTAGTAAACACGTTTTGTGTCCAAGGGTCTCTAAAATCTATCGCTAAGGGTTTTCCAGTTTTTTTCTTCAGTAAATATCCGATCAAAAGACTTGTATAGATTGGTGCAGTTGCATATATTATGTCAATCCTCTGTTTTTTGATTATTTTTTGTCCTTGGCGAACCGCAAAGGGCAACCATCCTATGTTTTCATCCGGTACAAAAATCCATTTTGGGGTAGTTTTTAAGGCGTAGAAGAGCCTTGGAAAAAGCCTATGTTCCAATGAAAGAGTCCTGAAAATGTTCGCTTCTGGTGGGATATCCATCAATAATGTTGGATCTTTTGTGTGATACATGGCGTTTTTAACCGTGAGAACATATGGTTTAAACCCAAACTGGGGAAGATACTTAGTAAACTTTAGTGTTCTGAAAACTCCACCGCCGCCGATAGGCGGATAATGATAGGCGATAATTAAAACTTTTTTCATTTCCCTCAACTCGTGACTTTTGTACACTCTACATATATGTATGTTGCGAATTTTGGAAAAATCAGAGAGAATATTGAAGACGATACCTTATGTTTTTGAGCCGATTTGCATGCATTTAACTATTGGATACTAATTGAAAATCGCCTTAAAGCGTGCGCGCGTGCATATCCAGGATTATTGGGCAGAAGCTTTTATGCCGCTCTACCTGAACTTTTGAGGGGTATGAAAAAGATTCTTGAGAAGGAAGGAAGATGCTTTCTTAAACATTGATTGTTAGTTTATTCATGGACTTAGCAAGTCGTCGAACACTTTTTTCATCGCACAAAATCGTTGCGCTCCGCTTCACTTCTGTACGCTAACCACTCTTCGTATCGCCCCTCTTTGTACCATTCGATAAATTCCCTCAAACCGTTTACTATGTCATATTTTGGTTTAAAGCCTAATTCATTTTTTGCAAATGAAATGTCGGCGCAGAGGCTTTTTACCTCGCCCGGTCTTGGAGCCACATGAATTGGCTTTAGTTTTCCTTTGTAGCCAAAGAGAGAAATAACCCTGTTGGCTAATTCGTTTATGCTGATATCTTGCCCAGTTCCGAAATTGATGACCTTGCCTATTAGGCTTTCATGTGAGTTTAAAACAAGATCGTAAGCGTTTACGGAATCTTTTATGTACATGTAATCTCTAGTTTGTTTTCCGTCACCGTAGATGATTGGTGGTAGGCCTTGCATTACTCTTCTGATGAATTTAGGTATAGCAGCTGCGTAGCCTGTGTCACTTTGCCTGGGACCGTATGTATTGAAGCATCGAACAATGACTATGGGTAGCTTGTATGTGTTGTAATAAGCGAAACAAAGTCTATCTGCGGCGGCCTTGCTTGCAGCATAAGGAGATGCTGGATTTAATGGGTGTTTCTCGTCCATGGGTACGTATTGTGCTGAACCGTAAACTTCGCTTGAGGAAGCGTAGATGACCAACTCTACATCGTTCTCTAAAGCTGAATCTAAAATATTTAGGGTGCCGAAGGTATTTACTTCAAAAGTTTGTTTTGGTGCAATTATTGATTTGTCAACATGTATCTGAGCTGCTAGATGGAAAACTATGTTAACACCGTCCATTGCTTTCTCAACTACATCTTTGCTCCCTACATTTCCTCTTATCAGCTTGAAATTCTTAAAGTTGAGAAGACCTCGAACGTTGTTGACAGCACCGCTTGAAAAATCATCTAATGCTTTCACAATATGGCCTTTTTTTACATATTCTTCTGCCATATGACTACCAATAAAACCTGCTCCTCCCGTTATCAAAACAACCTTCTTCATTTCTATCACTTAACTATAAATGAACTATAAGATTCGTGTAGGTTGTTTATAGGCATTACGTGTTTTGTCCCTCAAAAAATTAATATCTACGTACATTTGTGAGCATAGGTTCGAGTTAACAAAATAAGACTCAAAGTACATTAACGTTGATTGCATAATGATTGAAAAGTAAAAAGGAAGTTGTTAAATTTGTCGGAAGATAAATTGCCTTATAAAATTGCAGATTCTGCACAGCTATCGAAGATTGTGAAAGATGAGGACATAAGAATTTTTGCCGAGGTAACCGAAGATAAAAACCCTTTACACTTAGACGATGAATTTGCCTCCAAAACTATCTTCAAAAGAAGGATTGCGCACGGAATTCTAACAGTGGGATTAATATCTGCAGTAATAGGAAATAAATTACCAGGTAATGGAACTATTTATCTGTCGCAAACTCTCAATTTCCTTGCCCCGGTTTATATTGGAGACGAGATCACTGCGAAAGTTGAAGTGTTGCAGGTTTTGAAAGAAGGGAAAAGGCTAAGGCTTAAGACTCAGGTTATTAACCAGAATGGAACCGTTGTGGTTGACGGTGAGGCAATCGTAATACCTCCAAGGAGATGAGAATATGGAGTTTAAAGTGGATACCTCGATCTCCAAAGAAGAAGTTAGAAAGCTGTTAAGAGACTACCAGTTTCTACCCTTTAGAGAATACGGACTTGACAAAGAAAAACTTGGAAATTTTACAGCAAATAAAATCATTCAAAGGCTTGAACAGAAAAAAGCAGAGGCAATCAGTATTAGGGGAGATGAGGGTGAATTACTTGGTCTGGTGACGTATTCAAAATTAGAATGGGACTCCACTCATTTTGGAATGCCCATGGCGGCAATATTAGACATCATAATGTCTCAAAAATGCCTCAGCATAAGAGACATAAAGAAAAGAGCAATCATGTTAGCTCTTTCCGAGCTTAAAGAAAAGGGAATTATTCATGTCTCTACAAAAGCAGACATTTATGATATAACCACGGTACATGCACTTGAAATGGCGAGCTTCGAATTAATGGACACTACTGTGATTTATGCTTTTGATTTTAGAAAACCCCAGATTCCCCAATTTGAAAATCAATGTACGTTAAGATTAGCAAAATCAGAGGATGAAAATGCGCTTTTACGCATCGCTGCAATATCATTTTCGAGAACACGTCTTTCAGACGATAGATTCCATGCTGATCCAGATCTATCAGAAGACAAAAGCGATGCACTTTACGTTGAGTGGATACGGAACTCAATTAGAGGAGACATAGCCGATGCAATTATCGTTGCAGAACTAGAGGGAAAACCAGTTGGCTTTACCACGATAGAGAATTTCAGAGCTAGAGCAGAAGAGGTTGGCGTAAATATTGGGGCATTGATATTGTCAGCTGTTCTTCCAGAAGCTAGAGGGCGAGGTGTGTATACAAGTATGATAAGAAAAGGCTTGGAATACCTTAGGCCCATGGTGGAAATCGCTGAGCTAGGAACACAGATTACGAATTTCGCGGTTCAGAAGGCGTGGTCAACCTTAGGATTTAAACTTGCTTCTGGCACTTATGCTTTTCATAGGACATTGCAACAGATTTAGCGAACATTGCAATTTAAGTGATTGCGGATCTTAAGAGGGCATCATTTTTCCATAAAGGCTAATAATATCATTAATTCTGCTCCTTAAAGAACAATGCTTTTCAACTCGTTTTCTTCCATAAACCCCCATTTTCTGTCTTTCACTTGGGTTTTCAACTAGCCATATAATTTTTCTGGCAATTTCTTCTATATCGCCAAATTCGACCAGAAATCCGTCTTTCCTATTCTCCACCTTGGTTTGTCCAATTTTAAATCCAACGACGGGTTTACTACATGCTAACGCTTCTAACGCCGCGTAACCTTGCCCCATTATGCATGGATCTACGAATATGTCACTTGCAGCATGGTAATAAGGCATATCAGTTAAAGGGACTTGGCCTAAAAACTTTACATGGTGAGCGACCTTTAAAGTATCAACTAATCGTTGCAAATCAACTAGAAGAAGGCCCTCACCTAGAATAAGAAAAACTGTATTTGGGCATTTCTCAATTACATAGGGGATAGCTTTAATCAAATATTCTGTGCCGTAGATGGGTTGAAGATGTCTTGCAAATAGCACCACGAGCTGATCAGCTCTAATGCCAAGTTTTTTCCGCACTATGCTTCCGTCAACATTAGGATTAAAACGAACTGTGTCAATCCCCGCAGATATGAAATGAACTTTATACCTTTTCTCTTCACCAATTAACTGAATAACGGTTTTGTAATGGGTTTCAGCACCAACAATTATAGCATCCGCAGCCATCAACGCCTTCCTCACTAGATAAGCAGTATCTATCCGAGAAAGCGCGCCATAACCACTCTTCGGATCTGACTGAACATCATAACCCCAAACAGAAATAACCAAGGGTTTCTTAGTAGCTTTTTTGGCAAGAGATGCTACAAAACCCTCGGGATAAGCGAAATGTGCGTGGATTATGTCGGTACCTTGCTTTATAATAATCTTTGAAATGTTCAGCGCATATAGGCTCTCCCGATAAATGTATCTAGGATTTCTAAAAAGAGCGATTGGCAGATATGCCCAAAGACCCTTGATCATGAATTTAACAGCCCCGAGGTCGATTTTCTTTTGTATGCCGTGATAACGTACGCCGCAAGATGAAAAATCTCTTTCGACCATTGGCCTAACGATGTGAACATCTACGCCTTTTTCAGCTAAGCTACGAGCCTCATCGAAAACAAAAGAGTACACAGTATGCTGAGGGGCGGTTGGTGCAGAGACTGAAATCATTGCCACAGAGAGATTTTTTACCACAGTGAATTGCCTCTTTTTAATTGGCTGCAACCAATCAAAGTTGCATGAAGGCTTCTCAGACTTATAATGATTTTTTCCTCCCTGACGCTTGAAGCTTTCTTTTCTCAAAAAGTTACTTCACAGTACGGATCATAAACTACTACCCAGCTCCTGAGTTAATTAACTTATTTACAATTGTTTCAGCGGGGCTGTTAGATGCATCGTCTACTTGTCTTTTATATGTAGCTCCTAGAACAGCGACTTTCGAGTTTTAACATGCTTGCCGATTTTCTGCAAGGATATAGCAAGCAGTTTGACTACGTGAGTTGGCACATAATCGTTTAACTTAAGCAAAATACTACATTTGATAAAAAGCCTTTTTTTGGCTCGGTGCAAGAGTAAGTAAGGTTCTTTTGTAAGCGCGCGCCGCGTTTTTGGATAAAGGGCAAGGCAGCTGGGCATTCTCTAATCTTCCTTCTCGCATAAGGCGATAACACTTGATGCCGTAAGAAGCCAAACATTCGCGAATACATTAAACGCCTCCATCATTCTACGTGTCAAAGTCTCTCCAAATAAATAGTAAGAACTAGTCAAAAACCTACGTACAAATGGTGGGAAAAATCCACAGCCTTTCATGTCCAAAATTCGAAAATCACTATCAAGTAAAATCTTCCTAAAACCATTAATGTCGAAGCCCATCGTGAAATAACTTGGAATTTCCGCTTCTCTAAAAAACGTACCTATGTTTTTAATGGTGGGAACAGAAATTAACAACAAACCTTCATTCTTAAGAACCCGTCTCACTTCATGTAATGTCATACGCTGGTTGCTCACATGCTGAAGGGTAGATATACATAAAACTACATCAAAGAAACCACTTTTAAAAGGCAAAAACTCTCCAACACTCTGAAACAGAAAAATGTCTCCTTTTTCTTTAACCGCTCTTTTGCGGGCTTTAAGCAGGGAAACATCACGCAACGGATCTATACCATAGCATCTTCTTCCTTCCTTCAATAAAGCGATCAAATAACCACCTGTTCCACATCCCACATCCAACACAACATCGCCTTTTGAAGAAACATCAATTGCCTTCTTAACGATTGTCTCATAGCTCAAATTCCAAAAAATCCTAGTTAAAAAATCCACTTCTCCACTTCTATATTTTGTCAGCTTCTCTTCCAATGAACGAAGATAACGAAAGGTTAGCATTTTAAGAAACCTTTCACGCTTCAATCAAATCTTTATATAGCTTTTCCATTTTACCCATTTCCTTATCATAACCTGCTTCCTTCTCTACAATCCTCCTACCAATAATGCCGAATTTTCTTCTGGTATCCTCATTTTTGACCAGATAAATCACTTTCTCAGCCAACGCCTTGAAATGTCCCTGTGGAAACAAAAACCCGTTTCTACCATTTTTTATCCACTCTCTATTTCCTTCTAAATCTGTAACCACAACTGGCAACTCACAAGCCATAGCCTCAAGCAAACTAACAGAAGTCGTGTCAGAAAGAGATGTGGAAACATAAACATCGGAAATTCCAAGAAATTTAGGTATTTCATAATTTGGAAGCAAACCGACAAATCGGACATTTTCTGTCACGCCAAGCTTATGCGTTAATTCCTCAAGCTTACGCCTTTGTGTTCCATCCCCAATTATGAGAAAATAGGTGTTTGGGCAGTCATCCAGAATGTGCGGCACTGCTTTAATGAGAGTATCAATATCATAAATTGACTCAAGACTTCGTGTACTTATTACAATATGATAGGATTGCGGCACACCTAAGTCTTTTTTGAATTCTTCCCTATCTTCAACTGGATGAAACATCTTTAAATCCGCACCATGAATAATCAGCTTCACCTTTCCCTCATCCGCTCCAAAGCCTACAACCATCCTAAACGAAGAAACCGAATCCACAGTGATTAAATCCGCCTTTTTTAACACATATCTTACAACATAACTTTTCATCATTGACCTCTTAGGGTCAACTAAAACATCTGAACCCCAAACTGAAACCACAAGGGGCTTGAAACCTGTTAAAGCTGCGTACATCCCATAATGTGAAACATAATGGGCATGCAAGATGTCTGGGGCTATTTTTTTAACCGCTTTTTTGACTTCGAATATCCTAAATGGGTATGCAAATTTTGAGAAATACCTTAACTTTTTAACCTCTACACCTTCAATCGGTTTTGTTTCGTTAAAAGTTACTAAACAAACGTTATGGCCTTTATCTGCAAAGTACCTCACCCATTTCTGTGTGTGAACACTTTTACCATCTGCAAGATAGCAGATCTTCAAGATCATCACTTCATACCGCGTTGTGCTAGTGATTTTTGGGAACAAAGCAGGTTAAACATATCAAAAATCTTTTTTTCGCTGTTACCCTCCCATGTCAATGGTCTCGATATTGGGGTTTGACCTTTTAAGGCTCTAATTATCCCGTCTGCCATTTCGTCTTCCCTGACCAGCAAATACTCTTTAGATTCAGCAATTCCGCAGGCAACAATGGGCTTCTTGAAAAACATGTATTCTGAGATCTTCTGCACATTTTCTTCGTTATAAAACATAGCATCTGTAGAATCATGTCGAGGCACGATGCAAACGTCAGCGCCATTGATGAAATCTGGTATTTTTTCGTATTGTTGCCAACCAAATAACCTCACTTTACCAAGTATTTTCTCGGCAAACCTATTCAGCGTAGAGATTAGGGGTCCGTCACCCACGATCCAGAAAGCAACATTCTTCTCCTTCTCCAAGACTTGCATTATGATCTTAGGCAACAAATCCGCTCCTTCAACAGCAGACAATCTTCCGACAAATAGAACCACCTTCTCACCATCGCCTAAACCCATTTGTCTTCGAAGTCTTTCCCTTGGAACGGATACTCTGAACCTTTTAAGTGGATAATTGGGAATAATGAAGGTTGGTTTGTCAAAATTTTTAATCCTAGCTAATAGCATTCGAGTCGGTGAGGTTATCATGCTTGCGTGGCTCAGGGCGATATTTTCAAAAACTGAGCTTAAACGAACCAGTGGTCCGCTGCCAAACTCTCTTTCAACTTCAAGAGACCAAGGAGAACGATACTCTAAAATGTAACGTTTCTTCCTCAGAAGCATGGGGAGAACAAGGATATCGGGAACGTTTGCCACCCAGAAAACATCGGCTTTTAAGAACAGAATCTGCAAAAGCACAAGTGTGTAGTTTACAGAGGCTGAAAGGATTCGGGTTAATATGTTTGCATGCCATCTTATACGAATCCTGGGTATCATAGCGTAAAATTCAATGCGTCCATATTTCTTGGCACTGTAGATGATCTTCTTTATTCTAGGATACTTCAACGGGTCTAAAGTAACGTAAACAATCTTCATAATGCACCGCGCTCTTAAGCTCTGAGAACAAAAATAAGTTTACTTTTGACTCCTCTCAGAATGTTGATGCTTTGTCGCTCCACTTTACTCTGTCTTCTTAAACCCAGTGTACATCAAGACAATTCCCAAAACTAACAAGGTCAAGGCAGTTAGGTTTGCAAGAGGCTGCAGCAGTTCTCTGCCATAGGGTGGAACCCCTAAGTTGGTTTTAATGGATTGCCCAAGAACCGTTACGTTAAGGGTTAAGGCAATTACCAAAGACAACATTGTGAGGATGCATCCAACAAAGACTCTCCAAGGCAAAGGCTTTTCTCTTTCCATAGATATTCCTGCACTCACTAAAGTTAAAACTGCTTCCTTAATTAGTCTTCTCCTACCGCAAATGCATCATAGATGAAAGGAAGCTTGGGTTTTTAACCACAAAGTAAATAAAAAACCATTTCATTCTTTTGCTTCAACAGGGAAGAATAGGTTCATGAGTAAGATCGGAAGTCTTCTTAGTCGAGAAAAAATCGCAAACTCCCTACGACATCTTGGCGGGCTCCGCATTAAAACAAGTCATGCTGCACTGTTGGAATTCACCATCTTAATCCTTATACTTGTACTTGCATTCACGGTAAGGTTGCTTCCAATGCGCTGGGGCTACTATCTATCTGAATTCGACCCATATTACCAGTATCGCCTAACGAAGGATATGGTGGAAAACGGAGTCTTCCACTATTCAAGTTGGCAGGACCCAATGAGCTGGTGGCCATGGGGACGTGACGTAGCCCACACATCATTTCCAGGTCTCGCCTTAACCGCTGCCTCTTTTTACACAATACTCAATGCCCTAGGTGTTCCAATGGCCATATCGCCCACACTAGACCCGTTGGCGTCCGACCCTGTCTACAATTTTGTTGTGATTTTCCCAGTGATAATGGCAACCCTAACGTGTCTTGCCGTATACTTCTTGGGCAAAGATGTCGGAGGGAAAGAGGTAGGCTTATTTGCAGCGTTTTTTATGGCATTAAACGCATCTTACATAGGTCGCACTTCCCTTGGGTTCTTTGACGATGAGACCATAGGCATCTTCGGTATTGTTATATTCTCTTTATTCTTCCTTAGAGCAATTGAAAAGGAAAGGCCGATGAGAAATTGTTTGCTTTACTCCATAGCAGCTGGTCTGTCTCTGGGTTATCTCTTTGCTTCTTGGGGTGCCTCTAGATATCCAGTTGGACTGGTTGTACTCTTTGCGATGGTTTTACTCTTGTTGCGTCGCTATTCAACTCGCTTTCTGACGGCTTATAGCACAACATTCGCTGTTGCCCTCTTCATTGCCAGCAATGTAACATTTCTCGGTTGGAGGTTTCTGCTAGAGTCAACGAACCTTGTCGTGTTCGGAGTGTTCTTCCTCTTGTGTTTCATCGAGATTAGTCGACACTTCAAAACTACTAGAATGAAAGGTCTATTCGTGTTAGGCTTCTTTGCTTTAGGAATTGCTATGTTTCTAGTACTATCTCGGTACGGATACGTTCAGCCTCTACAAGACAAATATGCGTCGATTATTAACGTCTTCGAACGGCTTACAACCCCAGCCGTGGCATCCGTGCAGGAACACAGACCCGCCGCGTGGGGAAGTACTTACTACGACCTTGGAATTGGCATCCTCTTCATACCTGTTGGCTTCTATTTCGCGGCTCAAAACCCTACAAACCGTAACATCTACCTGATCCTCTTTGCCTTAACTTCCATATACTTCGCAAGTGCTATGGTGCGTCTAACACTGATCCTTGCCCCAGTTTTATGCCTTTTATGGGCGCTTGCCTTAACCAAGGTCCTAAAACCCTTTGTCACACTTTTGAGGGAAACACCAGTTGTTTTTAGGAGAAAAACGCGTTTCGAGACACATGTCGGTAGGGAATTCAGCGCAGGCTTTCTGATTCTGATATTTCTTCTTCTCACGCTTACTTTTGTTCTCCCAAGCACAGAGTCTCGAGCCCGAGGAGATCCGTTCCCAAGGGTTTTTGATCAGTCTTACGTACCCACAACGATAGCGGCTGCTAGCATGTCGGTAAGACCTACAGAGCAAGCAGTCCCGGATTGGATTGACACCTTGAATTGGATGCGCTACAATCTGCCGCCAGACGCTGTTGTTATAAGTTGGTGGGACTACGGGTATTGGATCACTACAATAGCTAACAAAACTTCGCTTGCAGACAATGGCACCTTAAACTCAACACAGATGAAAAAAATTGGGGAGATGTTCATGTCTAGCGAAACAAGAACACTAGAAATAGTAGAAGATTTCAATCGGCAAGCTCGAACCCGCGGTTTTTCAAACAAGATAACTCACGTTTTAGCATTTTTCACGTTTGACGGAAATGGAAACGACTACGGGGCTGGTGAAGAAAGTAAGTCGAGGTGGATGGCTAACATAGCGTTTAACAACCTAACAGCTTGGAAAGGTTACGGAAACTACACTCTTGGAAAAGATGGTGTAGATACGAATGGAGACGGTCAGGTTGACCAACTTGTAGATAATGCCAAGGGACAGAGCACAACGCTTTACAGATTAATGATGTGGGGAAAGAGCAAACGAGTATCGAGTATTACATTCCAGAAACCAGAAGACTTTCCGTTCGAGCTTGTCTACTGGTCTCAAAAGGACAAAACGTCTGTAGTGACCGTGGGCGGAGTAAATGCGTTGGTGACTGTGTTCAGAGTGGTTTATCCTTAATAATTGAGTGTGTGGTGAAGTGATGTCTGATCCGCGACGAGAACGAGGTATGGCTTATGAGTGTGTTAAATGTGGTGCGATAGTGTCGTCTGAAGAGCTTGAGTTGCGTGGCGGTGTCAAATGTACCTATTGTGGTTTCCGCGTGTTGAAGAAGATTAGGCCGCCTATAGTGAAGCGAATAAAGACTGGGTGATTTGGTAAGTTTTTTATAATTTGTTGTCTAACAGTGGATATGGTTGGAGGGATGTGCTATTAAGCGTAAGTTGATGGATATTCTGGCTTGTCCTATCGATAAGTATTATCCTTTGGAGTTGCATGTTTTTGAGGAGAAGGATGAGGTTGTTGAGGGTGTTATTGTTTGTCCGAAATGTTTGCGTTGGTATCCTATTCGGGACGAGATTCCTGAGATGTTGCCTGATGAGCTTAGGGAGGAGAAGGATGAGGTTCCGTTCTTGAGGAAGTGGAAGGATAAGTTTCCGCCAAAGATTGTGGCTGAGGGCAAGCCGTTTAACTTGAAGGGTGAGGGTAGGAAGAGGACTGGTTAATTAGATATGGGTTAGGATAGGATAGACGTATTCTCTGCTGTGTGAAATTTTTTTCTGTGTTTCAGCGGTGTAGAACTGTTTGTGTTTTGGGTTGTGTTTGGTTTTGGTTTGGGGCATTTTCAATGTTGTTAAAAGTGATGTTTAATGATTGTTGTGGATGTTGTGCGGTGATTAATTTTCGGAAGAAGGATGTCAACTGTACCTTACGCCTTCTTCTACTTGTCATGGATAAGCAGTGTGCGTGGTGGTAGTGGTGAATCTTCCTATAGCGCCACCACCCATCTGACTGGCGATCTGTTGATCGACTGCGAGAAAGATTCAATTCTGCGTTTGACTTGCGTATCTTTGTATTTTGAAACTGTATTAGGATTAAACAAGCGACAAATACAGCCTTCTAAAATATTCTCTCTGAGGCAAAAGATGAACAAAAAAATAGGCGTTTCTCCATTCATTTTACTCGTGCTTCTGTTGCCAAGCGTAGTCACGATTTCTTTTTCGATAAACTCGAAAACGAGTACAATGCCTTCAGAGAACTTGACGCTTCAAACAAGCGGAGAAGTTGCAAACCTTGAGGCAAACACTGCCCAACAAGACTTGGCCAGTCAAGCAACACATATCATAATCGGAGAAGTGAAGAATACAGAATCAAGATGGGACGAGGCTGAAGGTGTCATCAATTCCTATGTCCGAATCAAAGTTGAAAGCAGCTTGAAAGGAAACTCCCCCACCGACGAAATCGTGGTAAAGCACAGCGGCGGAGGGGTTGCAGGCATTGGCATGCGGGTTTCATCTGAGCCCAGCTTTGAGATAGGCGAAAGGGTTAAGCTCTTCCTAAAACCCGAGCATGCAGACGAATTTCTTGTAGTGGGTGGAAAGAGAGGAAAGACCTTGCTCAGCTCCAAGGCTTCATCAGGCTACAGCTACGATGGGCTTCACTGGGCTGCAAGCGATCTACCAGTAGAATATTTCATCAATGAGAATGGCACCCTCGACATTCTAGGCACAGCAGATGAATTCGCAGCCGTGCAGAGTAGCTTTCAGACATGGGAAGACGACGCAGGCTCCTACATGGATTGTACATACATGGGAACAACAATCCGCAGCGGCGCATCCCGTGACGGCTTCAACGTGGTCTCATGGGAATCAATCGATGGACCAGGCGGAACCCTAGCCGAAGCCTCATACTGGTCCATGTCACCCACCAATCAGCTCTTTGAAGTCGACATAGTCTTCGACGAAGACGAAACATGGTCGGTCTCAGGCGAAGCCAACAAATATGACGTTCAGAACATCGGCACCCACGAGGTTGGGCACACGCTGGTTTTGAATGACCTTTACGACCCAGCGGACAGCGAAGAAACCATGTACGGCTACAGCGCCCAAGGCGAAACCAAAAAAAGAGACCTCTACACGGGCGACATTCTAGGCATCCGTTTCATATACGGCATGGCAGCAATCACATACACAATCGACACCGACCCCACAGGGTTACAAGTAGAGGTAGACGGCACAAACTATACCGCTCCATACTCATTCAACTGGTTCCCCAGCTCGGAACATATCGTCAACGCAGTTACACCGCAGAGCCCAAGTTCAAGCATCCGATACGCTTTTGAGAAATGGAGCGACAACGAAACGCAGTCACACGTTATAAAGGTTGGCACAAGCACACCTCACTAACCGCAGACTACAAACTCCAATATCAAACATCCATCACATTCAAAACCATCGACAACGCACTAGAGATACACCCTGCCCAAATTCAAATTTTAGGCAACCCGCCAAACAACACCCTCATCACGCTCACATCCTACTCCAATGTTTGGCTAGATGATGCACAATGGACTATTAGAGAGATTTTATGGCAAGGAAACAACATCATTCCTTCAAACCATCCAACCGCCTGCCCCAGCGCAGACCTCGAATGGACAGTTAGGTGCAGAGTCTATCCAGTGTGGTTTAACGAGTCATTTAAAGACACAAACGGTTTACCCTTGCCCATTAACCCATCCAGCTTCCGCCTAACGTTTCCAAACGGAACAACATCAAACCCACTAAACCCCTCAGACCTGCATTACATTCAAAACGGAACAACCACTTGGTATTCAATAACATGGCAAAACACCGAAGTGGCTCCCACACACACAGGCTTTGACGCCGCAGACGGCAACCCAACAGTGAACTGCCTCATATACGATTTTTCTATAAGAGTGACAGACCTATTAGGGCTCCCAGTGTCTGATGCCTCTGTTTCCCTCATACTACCCAACAACACAGTTATCAACGCATCAACAAGAACAGACGGTTCCGCTGTTTTTAAGAAGATTCCACAAGGCAAATTCACAGCAAAGATATCCTACATAGGACAAACCACAACCATAACAGGCAATGTCGCTGAAACTGCCACACAACTAGCAAGAGTCAAGATTACCCTTAGCATCCCAATCCTATTATTGATTCTTGCTCCAACAATCTTGGCCTGCCTGTTAATCCTTAAGGTCGCAAGGCGCAGAGTCGCAACGCTATCTCACCGCCACCGCCATCTGAAGACACTGGGACAGTTTCGATAGAGATTTAAACCGCAGCATAGAAGCAAAATTATGTAGAAACCCTTTGAAGGGAAGACGCATAAAACACATTTTAATTCTAGCCGGCAGCGGTGGACACGCAGGCTATGCGTACTCAATAGCCGAAGCACTCAGCGAAAGAGGAGCGGCGTTGTCCTTTCTCGCACCCAAAGACGAGCCAATAAGCAGGAAAAGACTGAGCTATTTCGGTGAAGTCCAAACGCTAATAAAGCCTAGAGAACCAAAAACCCCCTTGCTGCCCTTCTTGGCGGGTCTCGCAAAATCTTTCCTAGATTCTATTGAAAAAGTTTCCAACCAGTTCGATGTAGTGGTCAGCACAGGAAGCAACTTTTGTATCCCACCCGCGATCATAGCATGGATAAAGGGCATCCCCCTGATCAACATCGAGGATTTTGGGCGCTTTGTTCAACCTTCTAAAACCGCACTTTTGCTACAACCCTTTTCAGCACTAACCGCACTGCAGTGGGAAGAACAAAAAACCTTTCTGAAAGGCGTAGTGACAGGGCCCATTTTCCCCAAACCAAAGCTTAGACCATGGAACGGAGGATACATCTTGGTCACAGGCGGCACCTATGGACATAGACCTCTGTTCGACTCGCTGGCCGAGAGTAATATCTGCAACATAGTTCTGCAGACTGGGAGAGTGGATCCCATACCCTACGTGAAGAAGCATCCAGAATGGAAGGTTTTCACCTTCACCGAAAAGTTCCACGAAATATTAGCGGGCGCCGAACTCGTTGTTACACATTTTGGATCATCAACCCTGCTTGAATCAATAGTCTATCGAAAACCCATCGTGTTAGCTCCAAACCCCGAGTGGACACGAACAACTGGAATTGAAGACGCGAAATACGTAGCCAAAAAAGTAAACGCCGTTTTAGTCAATGAAATAAAGTCCAGAGCAATTGTTGATGCAATAGATGAGGCGAGAAAAAGAAAAGCGGCAAAGTTACCGAATGGGACTGAAAAGCTCGCCGAACTAATAATGAACCTTTAACAGTGGGTTACCCAAAAAACATGTATTCAAGAAAGAGAAACGCTGCAAATATAACCTGAACAAAAATTAATGCGATTGTAACCTCTCTCTCACTCAGTCTGCCCTGATTCATCAGGATATGAGTCCAACTGTAAATCTTCTTCCCATAAGGAGAATCCAGTTTTCCATCGTCTCTAAGTTTTCCTATACACGAAGCCTTGAATTTAGTCCTAGCTTTCAACACAAACTCCACTAAGAAGGGAAACATCACAATCAAACCTGCCCTCTGCATGTCTCCAATGATAACACCCGCCGCAACCAATGAACCAAGAAGGTAAGTCAGGCTGTCTCCGGACAAAATCTTTGCTGGATACCAGTTGTATCTCAAAAATGCCAACAAAGTTGCGCAAGCTGTGAGGAGCAGCACAGCGGCTTCGGTTCTACCGGTCATCCAAGCGAAAACTCCGAGGCTGAGGGTGTATACCACTCCCATGCCCGCTTCCAGTCCGTTAAAGCCGCCGAGCATGTTAACCACGTTTGAGGCGCCCACAAAACCTATAGGAATTATAAACAAAGGATAAGCTTCTCTAAAGTTAACCACTCCAATAAAGGGCAATGCCATTGTGGTTACTCCCGCTTTTATCGCCATTAACGGAACCGCAGCGGGCAGCGTCAGCAAAGGTTTAACCCATTGTGGAAAGCCTATCTTAACGTTTATTCCATCCTTTGTCTGCACAGCCCTTGCTCTAACGTTTAAATCATCCAGCAAACCAACGAGTGTAACGATGAGTATGCTCGAAATTACGGCTAACAACTGAACTGTGTCTTTTTGAGAGCTTGGAGAGAAAGCTTTCAATCCTACGTAGAATAGCACTCCTGTCAAAATCCCTGCGCCGACGCAGATTCCGCCGCTTGCAGGCAGCTTTGGCTTATCCTTCTTGTGCAGATCAACCGCAACGACTTGGGCAACGCGTAAGAACTCGATGATTCTGGGTGTTAAAAGGAATGTTGTGAGAAACGATATTGGCACAGAAGCCAGGATAGCTTCAGCTTCCATTGTTTCACCGAGTTAACGAGTGTAAAGTCATTGGGCGAAGTAATGCTTCTATCTAAATGGTATCATTCTCATAAATGTTTTCGGTTTCTCATTTTGTCCATACACCTCTGCCCACACCTCGGTAAAAAAAACCTTCTCTCATGGCTTTTTCTGCATCAATCACGTGTCCCATGTCAACGATGGCTGCAGCTTTAGTCATCAACAACTTCAGTTTTTTAAGGCCTAGGTGCCTGAAGCGATTGTGACCAACCACAATAACAATGCAGTCTGTTCCTTCAACCGTCTTCGCTAAAGTTCTCTCAGCAGGATATCCCAGCTCCTTTAGCTCCTTGTAAGAATAGAGCGGGTCAAATACACGAACAATCGCGCCCTTGGCGGTAAACATCTTGACTAATCGAGTGACGGCGCTTCCACGAGGCTCCTTAACGTTGGCTTGATAAGAAACACCCAGCAAGGCTACTTTGGCTCTCCTAAACGGCTTCTGGTGCTTGCTCAGAGCCTCTCGCACCAGCTGAACCGTGTGGTCCAGCATTTCATCGTTTATCTTTCTAGCCAAAGCCAACAGGCTCAATTTGGCGCAAACATTCTCAGCCTCTTCCAAAAGTATGTAGGGTTCCTTCGGAACGTGACCCGCAACGATTCCTGGATCAAGCAGGTGACTAGAGGGGTTAGTGTTAGCCGCACCTTGCACTTCCAAATAATCTACTCTCATTTTCTCACAAAGAATAGCCAAGTCATTCGCCAAAGCCAGAGAAACATTGCAATACGCATTCTCAAAAAGTCTAACCGCCTCTGCAGTTCTCAAATCACGCACCTTGACTATACCGCCCTTACCCACAATGGTCAAAACGAAGCTGGCCACCTTGAAACTCTGCTCATTGATGGCACCTAAAACCCGTGGATAAGATGCAAGGTCTCGAAGGATTTGCCCAGGCTCAGCTCTAGTTGGACTGTTCACTAACCCAAATTCTATTCCAGCCTTTAAGCCTGAGGCGTTTTCCAAGGTTTCTTTAACCAAAGCTTCGGTTATACCAGGACCAACGGTGCTCGCAAAAATAACAACTGAACCCCGACGAAGCCCCATGCCCACGTTCCTGCAAGCTTTCTCTACTGGAGAATAATCGGGTTTGTTTTTTTCATCAATAACTGTTGGAATTGTGATCACAATGATGTCGCTTTCCGATGTAGCCTTCTTGATGTCTGTTGTCGCTATAAAACGCCCACTCTTAACATGCTTCTTCAAGAGTGTACCCAGTCCAGTTTCAACAAAGGGCGCTTTTCCCCTTTTCAAGAGACTAACCACATGTGGGTCAGCGTCAACGACAATCACTCGAAACCCAGCCTCGGTGAAGACGCACGCCGTTGATAGCCCTATTCGACTGCACCCCACAACGCACACCATGTACTTTCCACGTTTTTCTGACGAGTCTAGGTCGATGGCTTCGAGCCGCATAGCGGGAGATTGGAGAGCAGGACTAGCCAATGATGTCACCGTTGCCTTGATGTTTTCTCTATATATGCAGGCGGTGCTTGTATAACGGTTTCTAAAACCACTAAGAGAATGCTAGGATGGCTTTTCAACTGATCAACAGTTTGGAGAACAGCATGCGCTGATTACATTAGGCATCTCGGTGAAAGAACGCTTTCAGTTACCTCTTTCTGAGGACAAACGGTGACTCCTTTTGTTAACATGATGTTGTCGTGAATCATTGCGTGGTCGCCTACTATGCAGTTGTCTTCGATTTTCACCCACCGCCCTATAATTGCGTATTCGCCGATGATTACGCCTTTCAAGGAAGAAAAGTCGGAGATGACTGTGCCTGAGAAGATTATTGAGTTTTCTATGCAGACGCCTCTTCCAATGCTTACATTGTCTCCGATGGCTACGTGTGGGCCAATCCTTGACTCGGTTCCGATGTTTGTATTTTCGCCAACAACGATGGGGTTTTTGATTTCCACCTCTCCCTCTAATTGAACGGAGTCTGCTACACGACCGTTTTTAAGTTCAGTATCCAATAGAAGCCTGTTACCTTTCAAATAGTCTGAGGGTTCACCCATGTCAATCCACAAGCCATCAAACTCGTATCCAAAAAGCTTGTTGTCTCTCGCCAAGACAGGAAAAACCTCGCGCTCGATGGAAACAGGTCTTTCAGCAGGAATATAATTAAAAATTTCGGGGCTTAAAACGTAAACGCCAGCGTTTATGAGGTTGCTCGGTGCCTTTCCTAGTTCAGGCTTCTCAACAAAACGTTTTATGCGGTTTTTCTCAGTCATTTCGACAACACCGTAGCGGCTGGGGTCGTCTACTCTGTGAAGGGCCATCGTGGCAGTGGCAGCGTTTCTCAAGTGTTCGCTGGTGAGTTTAGCATAATCGATGTTAGAGAGTATGTCTCCGTTGAGCAGAAGGAAGGGTTCATCATGCCCAATGATTTTTTCAGCGTTTTTGACGCAGCCGCCTGTTCCAAGCGGTCTCGCCTCTCGAGAATAATGAAGTTTCATTCCGTAAATGGATTTGCTGTATCGTTTGACGAAGGCTTCGTATAGGTAGTTTACCGCGAACACAACGTCGTCTGCGCCGCCTTTGGCTAGGCGTTCCAGAGTCCAGTCGAGGAGAGGTTTGCCTCCTATGGGAAAGAGATGTTTAGGTCGAGTACAGCTTAATGGACGCAGTCGGGTTCCAAAGCCTCCTGCAATGATAACCGCCTTCACGAATTACTCACCAATGTTGGATGGGTGTATTTTTTGGTGGCATCTATTAAAAACTTTATGAAAAATCCAGAGATTTTGCTTAAAGGGTTAAATGGCAAAAAGGATGTTATCAATGTTAAATCATTGTTTGGGAGGAATGATATGTCAAATCTTCATGAATTCAGCTGGGTTAGAGCCAAGGAATACTTCCAGGCAAGTGACATTGTACTTCTGCCTGTTGGCTCAACTGAGCAGCATGGGCCTCAGAATCCTCTTGGAACAGACTTTCTGATAGCACGCAGTTTGGCTGAAGAAGCGGCTAAGAGAGCAAGAGTAGTCTGCTTGCCAGTTGTCCCGTTTGGTGTGAGTTCGCATCACAGGCAGTTTTGGGGAACGATTTACGTTGCACCCGAAGTGTTGAAGGCTTATGTCCACGATGTTTGCCTCTCGCTTCATTATTATGGGGTTCGAAAGATTGTGGTTGTCAATGGGCATGGTGGCAATACGAAGACGCTTTTGGAGTTGGCGCGTGAACTCAGAGAGCAAGGAGTGTTCTTATCCGTTTTCATCTGGTGGGAAGCCTCTAGAAAGCGTTTGCCAGATATCTTCAACGAGACGGAACTCGGACACGCGGCTGCAGAAGAAACCTCATTGAACCTAGCTCTGCATCCTAATTTGGTAGACATGAAAAAGGCGGTGGATGAGGAGCCTCGTCAGCTTTTTCCTGAAGCCTCTGTTGGCGTAAGTTATGGACTCGACATGACTGATCGTATCGTTCTGGGCGTGCTTGGAGTTTCCACAACAGCCTCGGCGGAGAAGGGAAAGAGGGTTTTTGAGGTGGTGGTCGAGGAGTTGGTGAAGCACACTGATGCCTTGAAGAGGACGAAGATTGATGACTTGTTGCCGAAGCCGCCTGTATAAAAAAGCGCCTTTGCAGTTTTTTGTTATTCATGTCTCCATCTTGATCAGGCTGAAGAGAACAATGAACCTTGCGCGAACAGTCTCCTCTCTAGGTTTCTGCATTCTAAGAACATTTGGCTCCAAATATGGAAAGTAGTTTTCTTGAGTTGTCCAGCATAGCGTGGTTGTTGTTGAAGAATACGTAGGCTTTGTCTGGTCTGGCTGCTTTGATTCTGGTTGTCACTTCTCTTAGCTCTTCATCCGTGTAATAGTGTGTGTACCATCCTGTTCTTCCATGCATCCTCTCGTAGACGATTCCGTTGGTGTTGACAATGTCTAGCGGGAAGCTTGGGCAATCTATACTTACCCACGTTATTCCAAGCCGAGAAGCCCACTTCACCCATTTCTTGTCGAACCATGCAATGTTGCGGGCCTCCAACGCAAACTTTTGACGTAGCTCCGTTTTCTTGATAAATTCTTCTAGTCTGGGCGCGAAACTAGCTGTTGCAAAGGGTGGTAGTTGAAAAAGGTAGAAATCTATGTTTGGTTCCAATGGCCCGAAGAGTTCCTCAAACCTCTTCCACGAATCTAAGGCTCTTTCACTAAACCTAAAAGTGTGGGTAATCAAGCGGTTAACCTTGACAGCCCATCTCAGCTCTTTTCCTTTAATCGCCCAAGACTTAACGTTGTTTGGATACGGAAAGGATAAAAACTCGCGTTCAATTCCACAGCATTTAACCCGGAATTAGCCACATACCAGTCTACGCTTTGCTTTTCATTCCAGCCATACATCCAACCCGAAGTGCCAATAAAAAACTCCATAACAACCACACAAATAATCATAATCAAAACACAAAAATAAATTCACTCTGAACTTGGTTATTCTTATTCCAATTGTTGCTTGGGGCTTGTGGACAAGACTTAAGTGGTCAACAGCACATTGAGAAAAAGAAACAAATTTCTTAGGAATATAAACTAACTTATCGAGGTTCACTTTATGAAGAGGCTGCGTGTGGCTTCAAAACCGAATCTGTCCTTTATTATGTTGGCTTTTTTCCTCGCTTCCTTCGCTGTCGCTAGAGTTTTCACATCTTTCTTCCCATCTATCAAGCTAGAGGTTCAGGGTTACCATATTCACCACTTCTGGTATGGCTTAGCTTTGTTGGCGATAGGCGGTTGGTTGGGTATCAACTACAGCGACGACCACACTGAGAGGATTGCTGCAATAATCTTTGGAATAGGAGGAGGATTAGTTGGCGACGAAATTGGTCTCCTGATAACCCTTGGCGACTACCACAATGAACTCACGTACACGTTTGTGATATCATTGTTAGCCTTTGCCTTTATGGCAACACTCTTTAAGAGGCATGGTCACGCGATAATTACTGAGCTCTTCGGGTTCTTCCGCTTGAACGTTGACCTTTATGTGGGTTTATTCTTAGCCTTTGTTTCATCGGCGTTTCTCCTACAGAGTGAAAATGTGCTAGTCATCGTCTTGTCGGGCATAATATTCATAGTTGCTTTAACTCTGATTCTTCGACGAACAATACGCTATCTCAGAACATTATTCACTTAAAATGCGCGCGCATGATTGAAATTTAAAGGATCTTCCGATAGTATAAGCCAAAAGATACGCGCCCGCTAGAGTTCAACAGACTGGCCTTTTCGTTGCTTCTCTCTACATTGGTCAAGTATATCTACTGCACGGCGTAAATGCGGAATCGTGAGAGCCGCCGACCACCAGCGCAACGTTCAGAGCCTCGAAAAGCTCATCATCTGAGACACCCTCTTGAACACAACGGATAACGTGGTAAGTTACGCAGTCATTACAACGCAATACTGTGGAAGCGACTAGACCAAGCAGCTCCTTCATCTTGACGTCCAAGATGCCTTTCTCGTACGTGCGTGTGTCCAATGCGAAAAACCGTTTGATACCAAGATTCGTAGTAGAGAGTATGCGTGCATTCATGCGCTCACGATAACGCCTGAATTCTTCAATGCCATTCAACATTATCCCACAACCTGCTTGTCTATCGAAACCATATAAAATATTTTGCGCGCGCTTCACGTGGTAAGTTTACATCCCTCAAGCCTCTTGGTTCTCTCGCCTCTCTGTTGAAGAAGTACTTCTTCTTAGGCGCAAAAAAATTACTTCTATCAACTCTTAGGGACGTGCCTCAAGGCGAGATAGTCTACGATAAATGCACGCGTTACAGAATCATTCCCATTCTATTGTTGCTGGCGGCTTATGTGTGATGTCGTAAACAACTCTCACAACATGTGGTATTTCGTTGGTTATTCTTGTAGAAATGCTTTCTAAGACATGATATGCGATTTTTGCGAAGCTGGCGGTCATGGCTTCTCGGCTTTCCACGGCTCTGACCGCAACCGTGTAACCATAAGCCCTCGCATCGCCTTTTACTCCAGTCGACCTCGTATCGGTCAAAACGGCAAAGTATTGCCACAAACCATCCTTTAGGCCAGCCCTCTCGATCTCTTCCGTAACTATCTTGTCAGCTTTCCGCAAAACCTCAACCCTCTCTTTTGTTACTTCCCCCGTCACTCGCACGGCTAAACCTGGGCCTGGAAACGGCTGTCGCCAAACAACCTCCTTCGGCAGCCCCAGCTTTTCAGCGACTTTTCTCACCTCGTCTTTGTAGAGGTCGCGAAGGGGCTCAACAACTCCCTTGAACTCCACTTTACTAGGTAAGCCAGCCACGTTGTGGTGCGTTTTGATCTTATCTGAAAACTTTCGGTAACCCGACTCAATGCGGTCTGGATAAATCGTGCCTTGAATCAGATATTCGGCGCCAACTCTCTGGGCTTGCGCTTCAAACACGCGCACGAATTCTCTGCCAATAATCTTTCTCTTCTCCTCGGGGTCAGAAACCCCTTTTAACCTTTGTAGAAACTGCTCTTGTGCATTAACAGAAACAAAATTGATATCTAACTTGCCGAAGGTGCGTTCAACAAACTCGGGCTCACCCTCACGCATGAAGCTGTGGTCCACAAAGACAGCTGTTAAATTTTTTCCTAGGGCTTTAGCCGCTAATGCCGTGACCGTGCTGGAGTCGATGCCGCCGCTGAGAGCAACTATGGCTTTGCGCTGGTTAATAGCTCGCCTTATCTCGTCAACAGTGGTTTTTATAAAGTCTTCCATCCGCCAGTTAGGCTCACACTTGCAAACTTGAAAGAGAAAGTTGTGCAACATCTGAAACCCATGTTCCGTGTGAACCACTTCGGGATGCCACTGCATCCCATAAATCAGCTTCTTCTTGCTTCGAAACGCCGCAACTGGCGTATTCTCTGAATGTGCCAAAACCTCGTAGTCGTTTGGCAGAGCAAAGACTGTGTCCCCGTGGCTCATCCAAACCCTTTCTTTTGCTCCTATTCCATTCAGCACACCCACTGGGCGGTCAACAAACACTGTGGCTATCCCGTACTCCCTACGAGTTGCGGGTTCAACTTCTCCGCCAACCATCTCCGCAATGAGCTGATGCCCATAACACAAGCCCAAAGTTGGTAGATTCAACTCTAAAAGCGCGGGACTACATCGCGGAGCGTCTTTTTCGTAAACGCTGGCTGGTCCCCCTGACAGAATCAAGCCTTTTATGTTAAACTTCTTCTTCAGCGCTTCGATTTCTTTTGGTGTGATGTCGTGTGGAACGATTTCTGAGTACACGCTGTGCTCGCGGACTCTCCGCCGTATCAGGTGGCAGTATTGTCCGCCGAAGTCAAGCACGAGTATAGTATCGTACTTCATTTCAACGAGTCCTTCACTACAGATGGTTTAATCGACTATCCAAAAAGGCATAATATACTTTGTGTTTATGCGAGAAGGTATTTCTGCAATTCCCATCTTGTTATCTTGCCTGTATTCGCAACGGCTCGTCCCGAGGATTCGTATTCTCGCCACTCTTCCATCTTCAGTTTTAGGTATTTTTCTGCGTTCTCTCTGCCTAACGCTCGGACACAGATGTCATCGCTGTCCCACTCCTCCAACGCCTCTTTGAGCGATGCTGGCAATGTCTTGATGCCTAGTTCTTTTCGCCGTGATTCGGAAAGGCGGTAAACGTTTTCGTCAACAGGGTCTCCTGGTTCAATCTTCTTCCTTATTCCTTCTAAGCCTGCTTCAAACAGGACGGTGTACGCCAGATATGGGTTGCATAAAGGGTCTGGACTCCTATACTCAATTCTCGCCTCGTTTTCTCTTCCAGGAAAATATTCTGGCACTCTCACCAATGCCGAACGGTTTCTCCTGCTCCAAGCCAAGTAGACCGGAGCCTCGTAGCCAGGAACCAATCGTTTGTAGCTGTTAACCGATGGAGACACCACGGCTGACAACACCCTTGCGTGCTCCAGCAAGCCGCCAATGAAATACCGACATGTTTGGGATAGGCAGGCGTATCCCTCTGGGTCAAAGAACAAGTTCTTTTCATCTCTTTTTGAGAACAAACCTAAGTGCACATGCATGCCGTTGCCTGCTTTACCGAGCCATGGTTTAGGCATGAATGTGGCTGTCCAATTGTGTTTTTTGTCGGCAACCGCTTTGGCTGCAAGTTTGTAGCGGATTATGTGGTTTGAGGTTGTTACTGGATTTGAATATCGAAATGTTATTTCGTTCTGCGCTGAACCCACCTCATGGTGCTGCCTTTCAACAACAATGCCCATAGACGACAAGGTGTCACACAAGTCCATGCGATAAGTCTCAGTTGCGTCTCTGTCGGGTGATATATCAAAATATCTGGGGTTTTCTTTAACTCGATGCTCCACGGGACGCAATCCATTGCCTATGTCTTTCTCTACCAGATAAAATTCGAGTTCTGCAGCTGCGGTTGGTTCATAGCCATTATCTCTTATTTGCTCTACTTTTTTCTCGCAGATATATCTCGGGTCGCCTTCGAAATGCTTGCCATCTGGTTGGTGAATGTTGCAGATGAAGTTCACAACCGCCTTATCGTAAAAGTACCATGGCAGGACGGCAAAGGTTGTTACGTCGGGTTTCATGACCATGTCACTTTCATGAATGCTCACATAGCCCGGAATCGAGGATCCATCGAAGCCCACGCCATTCCTCAAAACAGACTCGGCCTCCTGCGCTGGAACCGTCCGACCCTTGAGAGCGCCGAGCAAATCTACAAAGTGTAGCATGATGTGGTCGGCGTGTTTAATAAGTGACAAACATAATGCCATGTTTTCTCTTGCACGGAAATCTTCACCGTTCATTAGAGTCTCCCTCATATTTGCAAAGTTTAACAGAAAGATTTATCTTCTGTTAAAATATAAATCTTTTCAACAAAAATCAGAACAAATGTTGAGCAATTGACGTATTTGATGAGTGAATGTGTAGTGGAGGTGAGATAAGCATGAACCTTGATGATATAGATGTCAAGATCCTAAAGACACTGATCTCCAATGCAAGGCTTTCTTCAAGACAGATATCAAAGACTTCCGGTGTTTCTATTGGCACAGTGCTGTCGAGGATAAAGAGGATGGAGAAAGAGGGGGTGATAAGAGGCTATTCCGTCGTAGTCGACCACGAGAAACTCGGTTACCAACTGACAGCACTCACGGAAATAACCGTTTCCAAAGGCCGCCTCTTAGAGGTCGAGAACGAAATCGCAAGAATGCCCAATGTCTGTGCCGTCTACGACGTAACAGGTCTGACAGACGCCTTCGTCATAGCCAAGTTCAAGAGCAGAGAGGAACTGAGCGCCTTTGCCAAACGCTTGTTGGCACTACCATTCGTAGAGAGAACCAACACACACGTTGTCTTAACAACCATCAAAGAAGACTTACGCTTAATTTAGACAAAGATACAAGCAACATTTAATTGAAACCACTCGAAAAATCACATTGGCACAAGCGGGGGTTGCCAAGCATGGCCAAAGGCGTAGCCCTGAGGCGGCTATCCCGCAGGGGTTCGTGGGTTCAAATCCCACCCCCCGCACCATGTCTGCACACGTGAACTTCTTAGATGTGTTTTCCTTTTCCATGCTTTTCACCTCCATTATCCCTCTTCATCCATTTGAGTAGCACAGTTTTCACATAGACCAGCATTCAAGTCTAGCTCAGACTTGGGTACTTTCCTATGGCAATAGTTACAGTAACCGTAATCCTCTTCATTTTGAGTATCTTAACGGTTCAGTACAACAATAGAAGACGTATTTCGCTCAAAATGTATTGATGCCTTTTTAGACCAAATAAGAGAGAATTATAAAGCTATCAATCCTCAAGGCAAGATGATGTTGTTAGCATTAATCAGAAGTGAACTTTTCATGAAGGGAGAAGTCAGTTTAGATGAGTCCAGACTTTCTTATCGCACTCTTTTCAAGGAGACTCTAAGTGACTTTTCATTGAACACTGGATTAAGACATTTAGAAAAAATAGGCGTTCTTTTTTGTGAAAGACCAGCATATCGTTCTGACATTGACAGAATAAAAGTTCCTAGTTATGTATATGACATTTTAACAGAACTAGAAGAAAAATTACCACATGTGGGAATAGCTGAGACTACTGAAACTTGAAAACAAAAAAAGGATTAGAGTCTATTTTCGTTTTCTGAATATCTTGATTCCTTCCATTTCAGTAACGTAGTCAAATCCCGATTCAATTAGACTACTAGCCTCTTCAATGGTTTTAGCAACTTTACAAACAAAGGAATCTTCATTGTTGGCTATGGCATTAGCTAAGTAAATGTACTTTAGTGTGTTATTGATGTTGATGTGTCCTAGCATTTCCTTAACATGAACAATGTCCTTAGTCTTGATGTACTCTGTAGTAGCTTTCCAATGTCTGAATGTCTTGAGAGAGATTTGTCTAAGTCTACGATTCTGTAGCTTTATGGCTATTCTAGTTCTCACTTTAACAAAGTTCCTAGCAAAATGCTCTAGTTCCTCAGAGAATCTTTCATGGTTTCCAGATGGTGAGAAGACATAATCATTCTTCTTAGGCATAGCCATTAGCATGTTGAATCGTTGTTCTGAGACTTTGAATCTTCTAGGTTTACTATACTTGGCTGGAGTTATGGTAACATTACGATTAGGTATGTTTGTGTCTTTCCATTCTAACATCCATGCCTCTATGGGTCTTAATGCTCCCTCTTTCAGTAGTCTGAGGAATGTTGACATTTTGATTCTAACAGCAGAGATTAGTTGTTCTAGTTCTGTTTCTAATGGTATGAATGGATATTTCTCTTCACGCCTGATATGAGGCAGTTTAACCGAAGTTAACCCTAGCATGTCTAGATAGTCTCTGTAAGAATCAATGGCTATGTCTTTGGTACCACTAGCCCCTGAGCATTGATTCATGAATGTGACAACAGAATCAACATTGTTCAAGTCTAAGCTATGTTTCAATAGACTCTTAACTGTCTTTACTTTCCTCTTTATTGTTGCTGGTTTGATACTCTTCTTAGACAACAGATAGCTTATGTATCGTGTCAGTACTTCAAATCCCACCCCCACCCCTCCAGCACTAATTTACCGGTAAATCCTAAATAAGACAATGTACTTTACATTATTGATGACGCATGTCAAAATGTAATCTTCCAAAGACTAAAGACCATCAAAGAAAGCAGTGTATATTTACTGCCTTCGTTTGAAATGCCTGAGGATTGGAAGAAACGTTCTCGGACTGCCAGGGTCTCATTATCCAGGTTTGTCATAGATCGGGTGGAGGATTCCATCAGGAAGGAAAGCTGACGATTTCAAATTTTGTGGTTAGGAAGACCTAGCAAACTCTGAATAATCAGCAAAGTGTATGCAATTGGGCAGGACTGGATAAAGTGATCTAGTCGAACAGCCTAAGAGAGTAGAGTAAGGTTGAACCCTACCAGTTATAGTAAGAAAAATGTGGTTCCGATGGAAAAAGCAAAGGGCTTCTATCAGGCCCGATTAGTTTTACTGTTTGGCAAAACTGACCTTAAGGAAAGGCATATTTGTGGCAAAGCAGTTAGAAAGCATGTGAGTTATCTGTGGACATAACAAGTCTAGGTCTGCATATCACAGACCGCTGCAATGCTGGATGCCTTCACTGCGCCTTCGACTGTGGTCCTGAGTTCGAGGGTTCTATGCAATTGAAGGAAGCAAAACATTATGTAACAGCCGCTCGGGCATTGGGTGCTGAAATAGTTTGCATAACTGGAGGAGAACCAATGCTCTATCCCAATTTGGTCAAGAAAATAATCGCTGAGTGCTGTTGCTTGTCATTTGCAGAAATCTGGCTTTTCACTAACGGCTTCTGGGCTAATAGTGTGCGTAAGGCAAGCACAATCGTCGAAAAACTCGAAAGCTTGGGCATAACCAAGATGTTTTTCAGCGTAGACTACTTTCATCAGAGCTTTGTCCCTGTAGAATTCGTCAAAAATGCCATTGACGCCTCTCTCGAACACAGGCTAGAAGTTTGTGTCGATAGCAGATTTGTCGGAGGGCCGAATGAAGAAAACGAGTTTAATTCGGCAACGCGCTCGCACCTAAAGTTTCTGAGAAATCTCCTCTCAAAAATTGAAGTTGTAAAAGCTCGACCCATGTTTGTTGGAAGGGCCGCTGAATCCCTAGCATATCATGTCAAAATGGAACCTTTATCCGAAATCTTAAAAGAAGAATGCCCTGGTGCATGGGCTGGGAGTACACTCAGGTCCCCCCTAGGGGTTGATATCAATGAATTCGGTTTCATCACAATATGCCCCGGACTGAGCATTGGAAACGGACGACGTTCCTCATTTAGAAGAATAATCAAAAAATATGATTACCGAGATGGCGCTGTAATCGAGGGATTATGTGACGAAGGCTTCCAAGGCTTAATGAATCTTGCATGCGAGAATAGATTCGTGCCAAAGGAAGCCTATGTTGATGGATGCCATTTCTGCTATGAGACGAGAAAGTTTCTCAGGAACATTTTTCCACAATCTCTTGTTTTGCCAACTGGCAAATCTTTCTAATAGGCGAGTATTAACTTTTAGATGGAGACGGGACAAAACATATGTCAAATAAAACACGAAGCCCATATCTAAGACAATTAAAAACCTTTAAGTTTCCTTGTTTTTGTGTTGTTTTTGGCAAGGGGGCTTATTGGCTATACTTTGGACACAAGTTTTATATACATCTTGGGTGTACCTAGGCTGGGGTGAGACTGTGGACGAGTATGTGGAACCAGAAGTA